>Ga0118677_10001519_pt1 | contig 48857 bp, 37 predicted proteins | sample AliMusrvi5mmetaG_FD_86154 | JGI IMG/M metagenome (GOLD analysis project Ga0118677, IMG submission 86154) | reverse complement strand
CCCCAGCTCCTACCCCGAGACCCAAATGAACACTCGAATCCCCATCCCCCGCAGCAAGCGCGCCTCGGCGCTGATGCTCATGATTTGGGCCGTGATGATCATGGCCGTCACCGTCGGCGGTGTCGTGGAATACGTCCGGCAGAGCGCGGATGAAGCCAGCAATTCCGCCAATCAATTTCGCGCACAAATGCTCGCTGAGGCGGGCGTCGGCATGGCCATTCACCCGCGCGCCAAAAACTACAAGCGCATGATGGGCACGGACTCAGGCTTCTGGATGGTAAAATCCCGCGAAGCCTCGCGAATCCCCATCAACTACATCACCGATGACCGGCTGCGCGACGCGGTGACTCAGCTTTTCCAGTTGTGGGGAGTCAACAGCGAGGATTCAGCCACGGCAGTGGATTCACTTTCCGACTGGGTGGATACCGACAACACACCACGCCCCAAAGGGGCTGAAAGCGACTACTACCAGAGCCAGGGGCTGTACGACCTGCCCCATCAGGGCGGCTTCACTTCCCTCGAGGAAATGCTGCTGGTGCGCGGCTTCGATGTGGTAGCCCGCGCCAAGCCCGACTGGCGCGACTACTTCAGCCTCTTCAGCGCCGGCACCGTGGACCTCTTCTGGGCCTCCAAGGACGTGATTATCGCAGTGACCGGCTGCACGGACTCTGATGCGCAGCGCCTCATCGCCGCACGCGCGGGCGACGACGGCATCGACGGCACTGAGGACGATAATCGGGGCCTGGGAATCGGTCCAGCTCTGTCCATGCTCGCCATCCCGCCTGACCGGATGGCCGCCGTTCAGGCTCTCACCACGTATGGGAATGACAGTGTGTTTCGCATCATTTCCAAAGGTTGGGTGGGAGTAAAGTCTTCCACCGTCACCCTAATCGCAAAAATGGCGACCGATGGTTCGTTGAAATATCTGGCGCGGTATGAGCAGTAAGCAGTGCTTTCGCCCCCGCCTGATTTCGGGCTAAAGACGGCCCGATCACTGAAGAAAATCACAATGCCCGCAACTTCGGGTGAGGTGCACCGTTATTTCCATCCCCCCCTTTTTACTGAACCTGCAAAATGACATCCACCGCTTCAACACTTCTCATTCCCGGCGAAGACGCCTCGTGGCGGGTTTGGAAGCCGCGCGCCAGCGCGCCTTCCGAAGCCGTCGGCAGGCCTGCCGACTATGATGACAAGTCGAAGCCTGTCATCGTCGGGCTGCCCGCCACGGCCTGCCGCAGCGTGGGTCTGGTGCTGCCCCAGGCGGATCAGGCGGTCCTTGGGGAGATGATCGAGGCCCAGCTTGAGCGTCGCGGCATCAAGGGTGCCAATGGTGAGCGTCCCATCTACCGCTGGCATATGCTGGGCCATGCAGGACCCAATGCGGTGATCAGCGTAGACGTGCTTGCCGAGCCCTTTCTGGAAGAACTGGCGGTCCAGCATGCCTCGAATTACGCGGCGGCGCTGCGGCTGGCACAGCTGCCTCCCGGTCAGATCGTGATTGCAGAAGAGCAAGGCGATCTCGTGGTGGCCGTCAGCCAGCAGGGCAAACTGTTTCACAGCCATGTCTTTGCCCAGCGGCCCGCGGACGCGGCAACGCTGGCGCAGGAGCTCCTGCTCACGCGACTGGGCCTGGAAAGCCAGCCCGGACTTGGCGGCATCACCGGCGTGACGCTGGCAGGCCAATGGGATGCTGATGTGGTGGCAGACCTGCGACAGATGGCCGGGATGCCCGTCCAAGTGGTTGACAGCCTCTCACCCAGCTCCAGTCTGGACACTCGCACGTGGACGGAACTGCTGCCGCGCTCCATCACAGAAGCCCGGGCGGCAGTCAAAACCCGCAAACGCTATATCCGCCTCGGAATACTGGTCGCCAGTGTTTACGCGGCCGCGATCATTGGCGGGGCGATTTACCTGGGCGCCCGCGAGAAGGCCGCTTCTGCACTCAGCGAAGCAGTTGACAAAATTGCCGAGCCTGCCGCCGATGTGAAACGCACCTCTGAACGTTGGAAATCACTGGCCCCTGCGCTGGACCCCAAACGCTACCCAATGGTCATCATGTCCCAGATTACCGGGCTCATGCCCCCCAGCGGTGTCGCCATCCGCGACCTAATGGTTAAACTGGAGGAGGTGCAGATGAAAGGCGAGGCACGCGACCTCACCAGCGCCGCCCAATTCCTGGAGGATCTCAAAAAGCACAAGGAATTGAACCGGTTCAACTGGAACATGCCGCCACCCACCGTGCGCGACAATAAAACCGTCTCCTGGCGCATCCAGGGCAAACAACAGCCATGAACACCCGCACCCTGACCTTCCGTGAGAAGCGCATGCTGGCCGGCTGCATTGCCGTGATCCTGATCGCCTGCACCAGCCTGCTGGGCAGTGAATTCCTCAGCCGCCGCCGCACCCTCGACGCGAAAATCGCCGCGCTCCTGGCGGAGAAGAAGGACAACGAATTGTGGCTCAAGGACCGCGATTTCCAGCAGAAGCGCGCCGCATGGCTGGATGCCACCCTGCCAGCAACCGATTCCCTTGGCCGCGCGCAAGGCCAGATGCTGGAGGAAGTGCAAAACATTGCGCTGGATCGCGAGCTCAAGGTGGTCAAGACCACGCCCAATGACCCCACGAAAACGGGCGATTACCAAGAGGTCTCCGTCACCCTGAACTTGTATGGCGACCAGGCCGCGATGCTCGACTGGCTGGCCACGCTGCAAAGCCCGGAAAAGTTCCAGGTGGTCAAGATGCTGGAGATTGAGCCGGACAGCAAATCGAAGCTCAAGACGCCGCAGTGCAACTGCAACATCACACTCGCCCGCTGGTTTAAACCGGAAGATTCGTGACCCGGCCCAAGGAGATGATTATGAAGACGAAGCTTGAAGTCAATGCCCACACGGGCCCGGTGATGAGCGCTGGATGCGCCATGCGCCGCCTGGCCACCAGGGGATGCCTCCTCGCTGCGGCACTATTTGCCACGACCGCGATGGCGCAGCGGCCCACGGCACCACCGGTCAAAGATCCCGACCTGCCGCAGCCCTTTGATGCCAACGTGCTCACGCCCTTGATCACAAACAACCCCTTCAACAGGGCGGTCAACCTTTCGGAATCACTCGTGCTTACCGGCATGGCGGCGGTGAACGGCAAACCGATGGTCACGCTCATGGATAAAGCGTTGAAGCGGACCTACGTCGTCACGGATGAGCCCAACGAGGACGGCTGGAAACTGGCCGAGGCGCCGCCGCAGGTCGCCTTGAAGCGGGCCCAGGTCAAAATCAGCATCGGCTCCGAAGTGGTGACCATCCGTCATGACAGCGAGAGCCAGGAGGAGTCGATGAAAAAAGACAAGCACGCGCCTGGTGGCAAACCTGGCGGTGACCCCAAGGCGGAAGACCGGGGCTACAAACATGGCCGTGCAGGGCCGTCGCAAGAGCAGCGTGAACGGTGGGAAAAACTTTCGGACTCCGCCAAGGAAAAGGTCAAGGGGTTGTTCAGGGACAACCGCGAGCGCCTCACCAACATGACTGATGAGCAACGCCGTGCCTTCATGGAATCCAATTTCAAGACAATCGAAGAAGCCGATACAGCCAGTCGCAGCGGCAAATAGCCTCCCCTCTTACCTTACATTTCAACGCATGTCTCTCCCATCCCGCCTGTCCTTCCTGCTCGCGCCCGCCCTGGCCCTGTCTTCGCTCACCGCCCAAGAAGCCTCCAAAACAGCCACCCCTGCTCCGTCAGCACCCGCCGGCAGCAGCGTCGGGAACCCGGCGACTCCGGCCTCTCCGGATGGTTCGCCACGCAGCGGTCGTCGTCGTGGTGGTTTTGGCGGGCCTCCCGGAGTAGGCGGGCCGCCAAACGCCGAGGGGATTCCTGAAGGCGTCCCGGGCGAACCCGACGGTCCCCGCATCAGTGGCAATGTCGTGGAACCCTTCCAGTTCCCAAACAACTCCGTTTCTGACCTGCTGGCTTTCTATGAACGCCTCACCGGCATGACGCTGATTGAGGACACGGCCATTTTTGATGGTTCGCCGATCAGTCTCGTCACCACCAAGAGCATGGACAAGACAGAGGCGATCCGGCTGGTGGAAGCCACTTTACTGGTCAACGGCTACGCCATCGTCGTTGATCCCAACGGCAAGAGTGCGCGCATTTTGCCCACCCGGGACAAAGGATCGACGACGCTGCAGTTCTCACAGGGAGTCAAGTTTTACACCGATCCCAAAGACATTCCAGAAGGCGAGACCCTGGTGACCTACTTCATGAAGCTGGAGCATGTCTTGCCTGAAGATGCTGGCGGCACCCTGGCCAACCATGTGGGGCTCAATGTCTTTGGCCGCATCACGCCGGTGACCAACCCTCCTGGACTGCTCATCACCGAAAGCGCCACCATCGTCCGCCACCTCATCGCGATTCGTGATGTGATTGATGTGGTGGCCAGCAGTTCATCCCTGGTGACGAAGTTCATCAAGCTCGAATATGCCGACTCCGCCACTGTGGCACAGATCGTCCAGGCGACCCTGGATGCCCAGGCGAAAGACAAGCTTACCAAGGGGGCTTCCACCATTCGCGGCCAAGCCCAGCCGCAGCGGTCGTCTGGCAAGCCTGCCGCGGCGGCAGCAGCAGCGCCGGCGGCTCCCGCTCCGGGAGCGGTCAGCGGCGGCCATCTCGATGCCAACGGCCAGAAAAGCTCCACGGAACCCAGCGCCCAGGTGATAGCGGATACCCGCTTGAACCAGATTCTGGTTGTCGCCTCGCCGCAGGATTTCACGTATGTGAGCAGTTTGATCCAGGAATTCGACAAACCCGTGGAGGTGCCGGAGCCCTATGAGCACAAGCTCAACTACGTGTTTGCCATCGATGTGCTCTCCTCGCTGGCGGACCTGCTCAAGGACACCTCCACAGGCACCTCACAACTGCCCGGCGGTGGCACGATCAACACCGCCGCCAATCAGCAGCCGCTCCTGTCCTCCAGTTCGCAGCTCCTGGCCGGCCGCAAATCGACGAACACCCGCGGTGCTACTCTCGCTGCATCCGGTGCCTCCAGCTCAAGTACCGACAGCAGCTCCGGCGGCTCATCGGCCGGCACGACCTCGGTTGCCGATTCTCTTATCCCACCGCAGGAAGACAACGCCCCTGTCTCGATCCTGGTAAACAAGACGCGCCTCATTGCCGATCCGATGTCCAACACGATCTTCGTCATGGGTTCCAAGGAGTCCGTGGACAAGGTCAGCAAGCTGCTGGAAAAGCTCGATCGCAAACCCTCGCAAGTTTACCTCGCCACCGTCATCGGCGAGCTCACCCTCGACAAGGGCATGGGCTTCGGCATCGATTACATCTCCAAGTTCCACAGCACAGGAGGCAACACCGGCTTCACTGCCAGCTCGATAAACCAGCGCAGCGACATCATCACCAACAACAACATCGGGGACATGACCAATAACCTGACCACCAAGGCGTTTGGTCCGGCCACGGGGTTGAATTTGTACGGCCAGCTCAGCAAGTCCGTGGATGTGTATGTCAATGCACTGGAGACCAGCAGCCTTTTCAAGGTCTTGTCCCGCCCCACCGTTTTCGCCTTGAACAACAAGAAGGCCACGATCACCTCCGGCTCGGTCATTCCCGTTCCCTCGCAGTCCATCACAGCTCCAGGCAGCGTCAATGTTTCTGGTGCGGTGACCACCACCGTCGCCTTCCGCCAGGTGGTGCTCAAACTTGAAGTCGTGCCCTTGATCAACCCGAACAACGAGATCACGCTCACCATCGCGCAGACCAACGACACCGTCACCGGCACCCAGCTCATCGTGCCCAACCAGGTACCTATCATCGGCACCGAACAGATCATCACCACCGTCACCGTGCCCAGCGGCCACACCGTGGCGTTGGGCGGCCTCATCTCTGAAACCCACAAGAAAAACACCAGCGGCCTGCCGTTCATCAGCCGCATCCCGGTGCTGGGATCTCTCTTGAAGAACACGAACGACAGCATGGAACGCAAGGAGCTGATCATCTTCATCCAGCCCCAAGTGGTGAACAGCGAGAGTGACCTGAGCAAGGCCAGCCTGAGCGAAGATCTCCGCACTGAGGTCGGGGCAAGTGCCTTCAAGACCTTCCCGCAAGCTCAAGCCGAGCGTCCCGCCGGCATGCGCCCAGGCGAGAAGAAGAGCAACTGGTTCCAGCGCACTTTTGGCAGCCACACACTTGTGGAAGAGCCCGCTGACAGCCCCCGGAACCAGTAGCTCTAAACAGAAAGGCTGGCGGGACGGCACTTTTCACTTTCTCCTTTTCACTTCTGTTGCAGGTGGATGTAGAATCCGCTCATGAGCGCGAAGCCTGATGCCACCAAATTCCTTGTCTCGCTTTATGGCACGCCCGCCGAACTGCTGCGCGATGTTTTCCTCACCGTCGTTCGTGCGGGCCGGCTGATCGCGGGCCCGGAACATCGCATCGAACGCGATTACTATCCCGGTCACGAGCTCACCTTCTGCCGCGCCGGCAGGGGCTGGGCGCGCCTGCGGGGCAAGATGCACCGAATCAAGGCTGGCGACCTGCTGTGGGTCAATTGTCATCACCCTCACGCCTATGGCGCGGACCGCGACGATCCCTGGGAGCTGGACTGGATACGGGTGGAGGGGGTGCCCATGGAACGCACATGGAAAATGTTGTCGGCCGAATCACAGCCCGTGTTTGAGGCGCTCGATCCCGTGCGGGCAGCCCGGGAATGCGAGGCGATCTTCGATCTCATGCAGCACGAGAAGCCGGCCGGTGCCGCCTGGATTCACGCCCATGTGGCCACGCTGATCGCGCTGGCATGTGAATCCCGTCAGAACCATCCGCTGCCTCCGCACCATGATCTGCCGCCGCCGCTGGAGCGCGTGCTCCAGCATATGCGGCTCTACTATCACAAACCGCTGCGAGTAGCCGAACTCGCCGGCATGGCAGGCATGAGCCCCTCGCACTTCAACCGGGTCTATCGCATGGCTCTGGGCGCCTCGCCCATTGACTGGCTGCGCCATTACCGCATCAGCCAGGCCAAGCGTCGACTCCTTGAATCCACCGATCCCATCAAAGATGTCGCCCGCCAAGTCGGCTATGCGGACCAATTTTACTTCAGCAAGGACTTCAAAAAATTCACCGCGCTCACGCCCACTGCATTCAGGGAGACGGAGCGCAGCGCCGAAATGTAATCCGGGACACTAGTCCACGACGCCTTCGGTGCCCAGACCCGCCTCAGGATCGGCCTCAATGAAGCCTAGTTCCACGAAGAATTGGTCCATCGCCATCAGAGTGGCTTCGTACATCTCAAACGAGAGGTTGAAATTGAAGAACCCATGCCCCTGGCCCTCGAACTCGATCAGCCGGCAGATGTTTTTTTTCCTGGTGGCCTTCTTGGCGAATTCATAGGAACCGCCCGCAGGTATCACCCGGTCCGCAGTGCCATGCATGACAAGCATGGGCGGGAAACCCGGGCGGATGGCGCGAATGAGATTGGCAGCCTTGGCGTCGGCAGGGGTTGGAAAACGCTCCAGCCCGAAACCGTGCTTCGAGGTGTCCAGCACGGGATTGAACAGCACCAGCGCATTTGGCGCGGGATTGATGGAAGCGTCCTCACCCGGTTCATCGTAAGCGCCGCCCTCCAGCAGGGCCGCGGAGGCAATCGCATGCGCGCCGCCGGAAGCGCCAATGCCGACGATCTTGCCCGGGTTGACGCCCATCTCAAGCGCGTTCAAACGAATCCAGCGCATGGCGCTGCGAGCATCGGCCATGGCTTCCTTGGGGCCCGTGCCATGCTTGGAGTTCAGACGATAATCAAAGGCGAGCGTGACCATGCCACGCGACGCAAAATACACACAATGTGGCGCGAACTGGCTGACTTGACCGTGGTCCCACCCGCTGCCAAAAAAGAATGCTGCCACGGACTTGGGAAATGGTGGCTCTTTCGCCGGGTCGGGTCCCCAGATATATACCGGCAAGTCCACTCCGTTGACCGATTTGTAGATTTCCTCGCGGGCAGTCCTGAAAAGCTCCCGATTTCGATCGATAGGGAGCGATTTGGGGAAGCTGTCCTCAGAATTCGACATGTGGGCAGGGGCGGGCAAAAGAGCGGTCACGTTCTCCAGAAAGGCCATTACAGCAAATCCTTTTCCAAGTGGCACAAGGATTTGAAGATGCAGAACATCGCATATGCAGCGATGTTTTCGCCCACCTCGCCATGAGAAACGTCCCCTTGCTGCTATTGATCTGCCTCACCGCCGGCCTGTTCCTCCCTTCGACCACCAGAGCGGACGAGGACGCGCTGCGAGCGAAACTCGACAAGATCTACCTGGACTGGCGCAGCTCGCTGCTGGCCAAAAGCCTGGACGCCTGGACACGCTCGACAACCGTCTACCGGCAGATGGTCACCCGCAATCTCATCATCAGCCAGGGGCAGACCTATCCCGACGCCATCTTCGATCTGCCAATGACCCCGCCAGAGATCTTGAAGCTGAAACTGCTGGAAGTGGAGGCGGTGGGGCCCACCGCCCACCTCATTTACTTCGGCAAAATAGATCTGGGGCTGGGCATCAGCCCGGACAAGATTCCCAACAACCTGCTGGTCCTGAAGTTCTTCAACGAGAACGGCGCCTGGAAATTCGATTCGACCAAGTTTATCAACCTCAATTCGTCGCCGGACATCCGTGAGGCCTGCCAGCGCGGCAATCCGGAATTCATAAAGCATCCGCCCTTCAACCCGCCTGGCGTGCTGCCCGCCATCCCCAAGCCCTGTGCAAAGCCGGAGAAGGTCGCTGCGCTGCGTGTTGAAGCGATGGGATATGAAGTTACCGCCCATATCAACGGTTATGACTATCCAACAGTCATCGACAACGCTGAGCAGCAGGTGATCATCGGCGGTCTCGCGCGCGGCGACAACGATCTACGGCTCGACATCAAGGCCTTGCCCGTGCCCCCGGGCGAGGAACGGGTGCTCAATGTGCAAGCCGTGATGTATACCGGCAATCCTAAACACCCTATGATCAAAGTCTTCGACTGGACACCGCCTTACCATCCGGCCGAGCCCACCGTGAAGCTTAATGTGTCGCTCAACAACTCGTCCCTGAAAGGGGTCTAGAGAAGAAAATACAAGACTGCCGTGCAAAAGACCGGATGGATATCATTCCCACCGCCTATTGGTTGTCTTCGGTTCCCCAGGTCTTCTGACTTCCAGTCCTTTCTCTCGTCCCATGCTTCTTGCCCTCTCCACCTGCTGGAACAGCCATCGCTATCGGGACGGTCGTGAACTGGTGGCGGAGGCTCTTGCCCTGGGCTTTGACCATGTCGAAATAAGCCATGGCACGAAGATCTCACTTCTGCCCGGTCTCATTCAGGCGTTTGATGCGCGGCAGATACGCGTGACCAGCCTGCACAATTTTTGCCCGCCGCCGGTCGAGGTCACCATGGATGCGCCGGACGCCTATGAGTTCACCTCGCACCGCGCTTTCGAACGCGAGCGTGCCCTGTCACTTAGCCGGCAGACCATCGAGATGGCCGCGCGCTTTCAGGCACCGCGCGTAGTGCTGCACCTGGGCAGCGTGCCCATGCGGCGTTTCACGGACAAGCTGGAGGCGCTGGTGCACCGTGGCGAGATCTATGGCCGCGCGTACACCGATCTGAAGCTTAAATTCGTGGAGCAACGTGAGAAGGTGTCCGCATTCTACCTGGAGCGCGCGCGTGCCGCCCTGCGCGAGTTGCTGCCCCTGGCCCAGGAGCACCGCGTGGCCCTGGGAGTGGAAACCCGCAGCCACTATGAACAGGTGCCCAATGAGCGTGAAATGGTCGTGCTCATGGAAGAATTCAAAGACTGCCCCTGGATCGGAGCCTGGCACGACTTCGGCCACGTGCAGCGCAAGGCTAACCTGGGCCTGCTCGATCATGCCCAGCACCTGCAGGCCATTGCCCCCCGGCTGCTGGGTTGCCACGTGCATGATGTGGAGTGGCCCGCCAAGGATCACCGCGTGCCCTTGACCACTGGTGGTGTGAATTTCGATCAGCTGCTGCCTCTTCTGCCGCCGGACATCCCCCTGGTCTGGGAGCTCAGCCCCAGCCAGCGCCGCAGCGCCGTGCTCGGTGCGCGCAAGGCCTGGAAGCAACGCTACGGGTACTGACGCCCAGCCCGAATGCCGCGACTCAGCGTGCCGCGGGCCGGGATCTGCTGAGGGTGGCCCTATCAATCGCGCTTGTCGGACTCAATGCTGTTTGGCTTTGTCGCGCTCCTTATCCCGTTCCTTCTCGACCGCTTGAAGACGCGATTCAAGGGAACTGACGGTGTGCCTTAACTTGGCGGCTTCGCTGCTCAATTCGGCGTTGCGCAGTTGCTCTGCCGTGTTCTCTGTTTCAAGCAGGCTGATGTCGTGGTGCAAGCGCGCGATCTCCGCCTGCAGCCGGCCATTGTTGCTGTCGAGGTCCTTCGCCTCTTGATCGAGCCCGCTGGCCTCGCGCTCCACCGCTGCCTTTTGCTGGGCCAGAGCATCTGCCGCACCTTCCGCCCTGTTTTTCTCATCATCAAGCTGCGCCACCTGTTGCTGGGAGTTCACGCGTTCCTGCCGCAGGGCCTGGCTCGAATCGGCAAGCTCCGCCTGGGCGGATCCCAAACTCCTTTCCAGCGCCTGACTGTCCTGGGACATTTGCGCCAGCGTCCGCTGTGAACCCGCTGCCGCCTCCTCGCGTTTCTGCTGCCAGCTGCTGAACTCACGACGTAGGCCGGCGTGCAGGCGTTCCGCCTCGCGCAGCACCCGAATCAAGGTTTCCCGCTCGCCGGCCAATTTTGCCGACTCTTCGCGCGCCTTCGCGAGGTCTTCCAGCACGCCGTCGCCAAATTTCCACGCCGTCGCCGCCTGCTTGGCCATCTCCTCCGCCTGCTCGCTGGTTTTCAACCCCTTCCATATCGCCCCGGCCAGCGCCACCATGAGCACAACGACAATGAGGGAAAGCCAGTTCGTGAATGACTGCCCCGCCTCCGAGGCCCCGCCCGCGAAAATGGCAATCCCCGCACGCCGGCCCTTTTTCGCTCCATGGCCGAGGATGACAGGCGGATCGTCCGTCAAAGCAATTCGCGGCGGCAGAGGAGGCGAAGGCATGAGGACAAAATACCCCAAGTGCCTGGTCATTTGAAGGTTTTTTTTCAGGCAACGCGTCCACCAGACCCTCCGAAAGCCCAATGCCGGCAGAGCGCACCTCCTATTTGCTATGCAAGCATCACTGCCGCAGAGCCATACTTGGATTGATCTTCGTGCAATGCAGCGCCGGAGCCAGCCCACTGAACAAGCCCACCACCAGCGCGAGACCGAAGGCGAAGGCGCTCAGGTCCAGGCCAATGTATGGCTCGAGTTTGCCCGAAAGGAAGGGGGTGACGGCCAGCACCTTGAGCAACAGGATGCCAAATATCACGCCGAGAATGCCGGCACCGGCGCACAGGGCGATGCTTTCCAGAAGAATCATGCGCAGGATGCGCGAGCGCCGCCAGCCCAGCGCAATGAGAATGCCAATCTCCCGCGTGCGCTCGGTGACGCTCATGAACATGGTGTTCATCACGCCAAAGGTGCCCACGAGCATGGCAATGGCGGAGGTGCCCCAGTTCATGGCCTCAAACATTTTCACCGCGTCATTTTGCGAGGTGACGTCGGCCGCGGTGTCCACCCGATAGGCGGGAAATTTCTTCCGCAGGGCGGCCTGCACCGATTCCAGCCTGGCGTCCCCGGCAAGCCGGACGTTGACGAAATTCACCTTGTTCTCCTTCTGCATGATTTTTTGGAGATGCGGCAGGGCCAGGAAAATGGAGCCGTTTTCAACCACCGCCTTGCCGTCGGCGATGCCGACCACGGTGAACTCCTCCACTTCCAGCGTAACGGTATCGCCAGGCTTTTTGTGCAGCGACTCGGCGGCAAGCGTACCCAGCACCACGGCCTTCTCCGCGGCATCCCTGGGCTTGCGGCCCTCCACGATATTGAGGCTGTCCCAAAGGAAGCTGCCCCACTCGCGGCCGGAAACCACGAGGCCTGAGGCCTGCTCCACGCTGAGAAATTCGGTCAGCAGATTGGCGGCGGCGGCAACGCCCGGCACCTTGCGGATTCCGTCGATGCTCTTCTCATCAAACGGCTGGGCCATGAGGCCGCCGCCCGCGTTGCGCACCACCAGATCCGTGCCACGCGCCTTGTATGCGTCGTTCCAGCTCTGGTTCAGGCCACGCGCCATGCCCATGAGGGCGACCACGGCACCAATACCCACGCCGATACCCAGGACAGTGAGCACCGTGCGGGTTGGGCGGCGCGACAGGTTCTTGAGAGTGAATTGAATCAGCGTCATCGATCAGGAGTGGGAAGCCGTCTTGGGGTGGGTATGTTCGTCGGAGGCGATCTGGCCGTCGCTCATCGTAATAATGCGGTCTGCCGCGCTGGCCACGTGCAGGTCGTGCGTCACCAGCACCAGCGTCATGCCCCTCTGGTCATGCAGGGCTTCGAGCAGTTCCATGATCTGTGCCGAGTTGCGGGTGTCGAGGTTGCCGGTGGGCTCGTCGGCCAGGAGGATGGGGGGATCATTGGCCAGGCTGCGGGCGATGGCCACTCGCTGGCGCTCACCGCCGGAGAGCTTGCTTGGCAGGTGATCCAGGCGGTGGCTCATGCCCACGGCTTCGAGCAGTTCTCGTGCCTTGCGCTGGCGCTCGCGCACGCTCCAGCCCATTTCAAACATGGGTACTTGCACGTTTTCAAGGGCTGTGAGGGTGGGCAGCAGATGGAAGCTCTGAAAAATGAAACCGATGTTCCGGGCCCGGAAGGCCGCCGGATCCGCAAGCTTGGTGACCGGCTCGCCGCGGAACAGGATTTCGCCTTTGTCCGCGACATCAAGGGCACCGAGCAGGCTGAGCAACGTCGACTTGCCGCTGCCACTCGAACCGATGATGGCAACAAACTCACCCTGGGCGATTTGAAAACTCACCCCCCGCAAGGCCAGCACGTGACCGCCATCGAAATCGCGATGCACGTCCACGACTTCCAGCAAGGGCGCCGCATCAGAGTCAAACACGGGCGCATCATCGATGATTTCGCCTTCCACCTCATTCAATGCTTTCGCTGCCGCATGGATTTTAGGCAACGGAGAGGGTGACCGTGACGATTGTGTTTCAACAGGAGGCATGTGAGGGAATTTGGCGGGCATTCAGTTTGAAACTTCGGGCGCGGGACGCAAGCCCAACCTTATCGCCCGGGCCGCGCGCACATTTGCGAACAATCCTGTTGCACTCGCCGCCGAACCGGGACACTCCGAACCGCCCTTGCAGCCCTGCTGAAGACATTCCTTTGCCCTGCCGCCGGCAGGCCGCCCACGCACGAGTGAACGCCGCTTCCCATAAACGCCCCCACCCCCCGCTCCTGGACCTGGATGCCATTCCGAATCCAGTGCTAAAAGCCGCACTCGCAGTGGCCGGGCCCTTCCTTAAGCGCTGGCTGGCGGTCGATGCGCTCAACGATGTTCACGACCAGATCATCGAGACGGCGACGGCGGAGACTTTTTTCTCGCGCACGCTGGAAATTCTGGGCAGCCGCTATGAGGTCGCTGCGAGCGATCTGGAGCGCATCCCGGCCAGTGGACCCGTGGTGGTGGTTTCCAATCACCCCCTGGGAGGGCTGGATGGCATCATCCTGGGCGACCTGCTGCGCCGCCGCCGCACGGATACACGGCTGATGGCGAATTTCCTCCTCAAGAAGGTGCGGCATGCGGAGGAACACATGTTCTTCGTGGACCCCTTCCCGCGCGAGGAGGCAATTCGTGCCAACCTGGGGGGGCTGCGCGATTGCTTGCGCCACCTCAAGCGCGGTGGCCTGATGGGCGTGTTCCCGGGCAACCAAGTGTCGCACTTCCAATGGGACCGCAAGCAGATCTGCGACCCGGACTGGGTGCCCAACGTCGCCTCCCTGGTGCGCCGGTCCGAAGCCACCGTGGTACCGATCTTTATCGAGGGTGGCAACAGCCTGCTGTTCAACATTGCTGGCACCATCCACCCGTTGCTGCGCACGGTCATGCTGCCCAAGGAGCTCATCCGCCAGGCGCGCGACCCCGAGCCAGTGAAACTGCACATCGGCACCCCCATTCCCTTCTCGCGCCTGAAGCGTTTTGATAAGGACGAGGAGATGATGGCGTTCCTGCGCCTGGCTACCTATGTCATGGGCAACCGGCCCGATGATCTTCCGCCCGAAACCCTGGCTGAGCTGGCAAGCGCCCAGGAGCCCGAGCCAATCAATCCGCCCTTGCCTCCAGAACTTCTTGAGGCGGACATCGCCGCGCTGCCCGCCGCCGCGTGCCTGCTGAAACAGGGAGATTTCGAGGTGTACATGGCACGCCATGGCGAGCTGCCCAACGTCATTCAGGAGATCGGGAGGGGGCGCGAAGTGAGCTTTCGCGCGGCTGGCGGCGGCACCATGAAGGCCGTCGATCTCGCGCCGCACGATGAGCACTACCACCACCTGTTCGTCTGGCATCGCAAAGACCGGGCGCTAGTTGGGGCCTACCGCCTCGGTCTGGCTGATGAGATCCTGGCCAAACATGGGCCGAACGGCCTGGTATGCAGCAGCCTGTTCGAACTCAAGCCCGCCTTCCTGGAAAAGCTCAATCCAGGGCTGGAACTGGGCCGCTCCTATGTCCTGCCGGAGTATCAGCGCAATTACAATTCCCTGCGGCTGTTGTGGGCGGGCATCCTCGCCTTTGTGGCCCGGGAACCCAGGTACCGCATGATGTTCGGCTCCGTGGGCATCAGCCAGGGCAACGAATATACGCCCGCCTCGCGCAGCCTGATGGTGAACTACATGCGCGATCATTTCAGCCACCCCTCGTTCTCGGTACAGGTGGAGCCGCGCAGCCCCTTTACGGGAATGAAACTCAGCGGTCTGAAGCACGAGGAGATCAGCGGCCTGGTGCGAAGCGTGGAAGATGTCTCCACCCTGGTCACCGGCCTCGAGCAGGACGGCAAAGGCGTGCCCACTTTGCTCAAGCACTATACCCGCATGAACGCCAAGCTTCTGAGCTTCGGCGTGTGGAAGAATCACAGCAACGCCGTGGTGAGCTTCCTGATCACCGACCTCACCACCTCTGACCCCAAATTCCTCAAGCGCTACATGGGCGAGGCAGGCTACGCACGTTTTATGGCATATCATGAGGCTGAGGAGCCTCATGGCGAGGGGGATTGAGGGCCATTGCGAGCCGCCAGATGGGAACTAGCGACCGGTAAAGGCTTGAGTCCGCACTCCGTTCCACCTGCTTCCCCCTACCTCCGCCCGTAGGAGGTGCATTCCAGCACTGTCTTTTCCCCGGTTGCACCCCCCGCGCTCCCCGGTAGTATCCCCGCCCTTAATATGTGGAAAGGCCGGTTCTCTCAACCCACCAGTGAGCTAGTCCAGCGGTACGGCGAATCCGTGTCGTTTGACTGGCGGCTGTATGCCCATGACGTGCGGGGCTCCATCGCGCAGTCAAAAGCCTTGCTCGCCGCTGGCATCATCGATGCGGGGGAGCAAGCCGCCATTGAGCGCGGGCTCCTGGACATCAAGACGGAGATCGCGGATGGGCTCTTTGAGTGGAAGCTTGCGCTGGAAGATGTCCACATGAACATCGAGGCCGAGCTCACCAGACGCATCGGCCCGGCAGGCGCCAAGCTGCACACCGCGCGCAGTCGCAATGACCAGGTGGCACTGGATGTGCGCCTGTATTGCCGCGACGAAGTGGACGCAATCGTCGCGCTCATCAAGACCCTGCAACGCTGCCTGATCGAAGCCGCCGAACGCGGGCAGCACGCCATCATGCCTGGCTACACCCATCTTCAGCGCGGCCAGCCGGTGTTGTTTGCCCATCACCTGCTCGCCTATGTGGAGATGATCGGGCGCGACACGGCCCGTCTCGTGGACGCCCGGGCCCGGGTGAACGTGATGCCGCTGGGCTCCGGCGCGCTGGCAGGTTCCACCATCATTCTTGACCGCGCACTGGTCGCCAGGGAGCTCGATTTCCCCGCCATCACGCAAAACAGCATGGATGCCGTGAGCGACCGCGATTTCGTGGCCGAGCTGCTGTTCGCCATCGCCCTTTGCGGAGTGCATCTCTCGCGCCTCAGCGAGGACGTCATTCTGTGGGCCACTGCGGAGTTTGGTTTCATCACTCTGAGCGATGCCCACACCACCGGCTCGTCCTTGATGCCGCAAAAGAAAAATCCGGACGTGGCCGAACTCACTCGCGGCAAATCCGGCCGTCTCGTGGGCAACCTCATGGCGCTGCTCACCCTTCTCAAGGGGCTGCCCATGACCTACAATCGCGACATGCAGGAGGACAAGGAGCCGCTGTTTGATTCCATCGACACGATTAAAAGCGCGCTCGCAGTATTTGCCGAAATGGTCTCCGGCATGGAAGTCCGCGCGGACCGCACCAAAGCCGCCGCCAGTGATCCCATGCTGCTGGCCACCGATCTCGCCGATTACCTGGTGAAGCACGGCGTGCCATTCCGCCAGGCGCACGAGATCATCGGCAAGCTGGTCGCCTTCTCGCTCACCGAAGGCCGTGGCTTTGCCGACTTGCAACTGGCTGAGTACCAGCAGTTCTGGAGCGGCTTTGAGCCCGGCCTGTTCCAGGTGCTCAAGCTCGATACCGCCCTGGCCGCCCGCCAGTCCGTGGGCGCGCCGAGCCCGGCCAATATCGCCACCCAGCTTCAGCGCTGGCGTGAAACCCTCAGCGCATGATGAGCACCCGCACCGGGCACTTCGAACTCGTCCGCATAGAGGACGGCAACGGCTGGCAAAAGGTGTCCGGCGAGATGGCCTGTGTCTCGCCACACGTGCAGATCGAAACGGCACGCTACCTGACCCCGATGCGGCGGGAAGAACCGGTGACCTGGACCATCGCCCATCGCAAGGCTGCCGTGGCCATCGCCCCTGTGCTGGAAGACGGGCGCTTTGTCCTGGTGTCGCAGGAGCGCATCCCCGTGCATCGCACGCTTTGGGAATTCCCCGCCGGCCAGATCGACGTTCCGGTCAATGAAGTCACCCGTGATCTGGTCGAGCACACCGCGATAGAGGAACTGCGCGAGGAAATCGGCGGCGAACTCCCGCCCGGCGGCACGCTGGAACCCTTGGGCTGGTTCTTCACCTCCCAGGGCTTCACCCAGGAGCACGTGTACTTTTTTCTCGCCAAAGGCGTGCAGATCACCGGCACACACACCTCGATGGGGGGCGAGCACATCCACGGCATTCGCCGCGTCACGGCGCAGGAGCTGCGCGAAATGGTCGCCAGCAACGAAATCAACACCGGGCCCACGCTGGCCCTGTATGCCAAACTTTCAGCCCTGGGGCATCTCGACGCATGAATAGGGGGTGCCGCCAGCTTCGACTCCAAGATCACACCCCGCGCATTCGTTTGAATATCGGACGCACAAGCACTGGAAAACTCCGTTCTCTCAAGTAAAGGCAAAGCAATCATATGTGGAAGTGGCTGTTTCAAAAGGTAATCAAGGTCCGCGAACGAGTTGCTGTTGACCTCGGCGAAGGGGATATGGAAAAGCCGTTCCTCGAGCATCTCGAGGATCTGCGGACAATGATTGTGCGCATGGCGATCACGCTCTGCGTCACCGTGGTTGGCACGTTTTTCTGGGCCAAGGACCTCATCGCCCTCGTCAGGTACCCCCTCCATCTGGCGCAGCTCGAGAACAAAATCATTCTCACTCCCATCGCACCGACGGACGCCTTCATGGTGCAGGTGAATGTTTCGATGATGGCGGGCATCATCCTGTCGTTTCCGCTGCTGCTGTACTTTCTGCTCCAGTTCATCCTTCCAGGACTCAGGGCCACCGAGAAGAAAATCATCTTTCCCGCCCTCGCTGTGGGAGTTGGTCTGTTCCTCACAGGCGTCGGCTTCGCGTTCTTCCTGGTCTCCCCCGGCACGCTGATCTTTTTCTACGAGTGCATCAAGGATATCAACCCCGGGGTCAAGGACACCCAGGTTTTCCAGTGGAGCGTCATCCTCTACGTCAAATTCATCACCCAGTTCGTGCTCATCTTCGGTGCCTGCTTTGAGACCCCGGTCGTGGTCATGGCCTTGGTGAAGATGGGAATTCTCAGCTACAAGGTGATGAAGACCACGCGCAGCTATGCGATCGTCGCCATCGCCATCGTCGCCGCCGTGGTCACCCCCACGCAGGACGCCCTGACCCTGGGCCTCCTCGCCGTGCCCATGTATGCGCTTTATGAAATCTGCATCTGGCTCGCCTGGTGGATGGAGAAGAAGGATCGCGCCGCCAACCCCGAGTATTACAAGGGCCTCGATGAAGACGAAAAGGCCATGGCCGCCGAACCCGCCGCCTGGGACAATGAAGAGTACAATCCCTGGAGCACCGCCAGCGAAGACGACGACGAGGAAGAAGTGACACCGCGCAAGCCCGTCTCTCCGACCGTCTCCACCGACACTGCGGCTCCTGAGCCTGCGGACGAACCAAAGCCTGAAACACCGCCAGCCGATGAGCATGGCAGTGACGCCAAGCCAGACTCTGAAAAGACCCCCGACGACCACACCCGCGAAGACGAGAAGAAGAACACCGACTGATCCGTCAAAGTGACAGGATCTCCGCCCCACGCGCCGAAACCGGCGGGTGGGGCGGGGCCGGCCCTCTGATCCGCATGCTATGGCGGCAATCAGGGCCCAGGCACATTGTTCTCGCTTTGTGTGCTCCGGCATCCCCTCGCATGGGACAGACCGCGGTCGTGGCGGTGAACTCCAAAAATGATGACTTTCCCTTCTGAGGAAGCTGCGGCTTCGCACATTTTTTGCTTCTCATCGCGCCTGCAATGCGCGAGCGTTCATGATGTCTGATCCGGTATTCCAACCCCAGACAAATTCCTTAACCCCCTCATCCCTTCCCCTCCGCCCGTGCTATGAACTGGTATTACGCGCTCAATGGCCAACAGCACGGTCCTGTACCGGAGCAGGAACTCACCCGCCTGGTGGCGACGGGCAATATCAATGCCGGCACGCTAATATGGCGTGATGGCATGGCAGACTGGCAGCAACTGGGCACCGCCTTTCCCGCCGCCCTGGGCGTTGCAGCGGCGGACGTGCCGCAAATTGGCGGTTATGCCCTGCCTGAGGCACAAAAGGATGTCGTGGTGCAGCAGCTGCGCGAGGGCGTTACTCTCGGCGTGCCGGGCAGTGTGGAGTATGCCGGCTTCTGGATTCGAATGGTGGCGCGCTTCCTTGATTACCTCATCATGTCGGCCGTCAGCTTCGTGGTGATGATTCCGTTCAGCGCCTCATTGGCCAAGTTCCAGCCCCAACCGGGCCATCCGCCGACGCCGCAGGAAATCGCGGAAATCTTGGCGCCTTTGGGCATCTTCGGTCTGATCTTTTTCGCCGTGGATGTTTTCTATCGTGTGTTCATGGTGGTGAAATATGGGGCCACATGGGGCAAGATGGCGGTGGGCATCAAAATTGTATCGGAAGACGGCGGAAAAGTAAGCGCTGGCCGTGCCTTCGGACGCTACTTCGCCTACTGGCTTTCGCAGTTTACCCTCTATATTGGCTGCGTGATCGCGGCATTCGACTCCGAAAAGCGCGCGCTGCACGACCACGTCTGCGGCACTCGCGTGATCAAAACCCCCTGACGCAAGGCGGTCTTTCCCCCTCACGCGCATGGCCCACGTCTGCTGTGTCTTTTGCAATAATGCCGTGCCACCCGCCCAGCTTCGAGCCTGGAGCGGCGGTGCGCGTTGCCCGGCATGCGGGCGCATCACCGAAACGTTGATTTTTCCAGCGCTGCTGGGGGCCAATGCCCCCAAGCCTCCCACGCTCACCTCCGACCCGCCGGCTGAAGGCGAGGCGGTGTGTTTTTACAGTCCCAGCCGGCGCGCCACCCGATCCTGCTCGCACTGTGGAGTGCTCATCTCCGATGTGTGGGCGGCACAGTGGGGCAGCCAGACCGTGTGCCTGAAATGCCTGGAGCACTTGCGGGAAAAGGGCCAGGACGAGCGATTCCAAAGCACCCGCACGCTCTGGGACAATATTGCCCTGGCGCTGGCCTTGGTCCCATTCACCCTCGTCTTCTGGTTCCTCGCCTTCATCACGGCGCCCACAGTCGTTTTCATGGCTCTTTGGCATTGGAATTCCCCCCGTACCCTGGTGCCCCGCAGCCGGTTTCGTCTAGTGGCGGCTCTTCTTCTGGGCCTGGCCCAGATAGGTGCCGGCGTATTTTTGTTCACCCGGCTGTGGTTCGGTGCCTTCAAAGTCACCAGCCCACCGCGTTCTTCCTATTCACATCATGAAAAAATCGTTCGGTGACTATCGGTTGCTGGCCTCTGGCAGAGGGCTTTGGGAAGGGCCGGACCACCTGCTCTACATCGAATCCACCGGCATTATCCTCGCTTTCAGCGAGAGCTACCGCCGCATCGACTATTCCAAAATTCAAGCCGTCACCTATGGCCGTACCCGCACCTGGGGATGGACGCTGGCATGGCAATGCCTGCTGCTGGCGCTCAGCACCTGGGGATTCATCGCCATCGTCCAGCACTGGAAGCAGTGGGATGCCCCCACCTTTTTTGGTGCCGTCGCCGCCATCGGGTTGCTGGGTTCAGGAGTGTCGCTGATCGTAAACCTGGTCAAAGGCCCCACATGCATCTGCAAACTGCAAACCGCGGTGCAGGTGCTGCGGCTCAAGCCAGTGCGGCGCGTGCGCGAGGCCAGACGGCTGGCTGACCGGCTGGGCGAACTTTGCCTGATTCACCAGGGTGGCATGGTGAATGCCGAACAGATCGCGAGCCTGTCGCAACAGAGTTCCCGCGCGGCCCCCATGTACATGAAGGCTCCATTCACCGGCTCCCCCTTGATCCTCTGGGGATTCGTGCTGCTGCTCGCCGCCGGTGGTTTCACGACGGCGGAAGTGTTCGTGGACAACGTCCTGTTCTTTTTGGTCGATGTGCTGCTCGCGCTATGTGCGGGAACTTTGATAACCATCAGCATGGTGCGCAGCACCCGCTTCGAACTCCCCGGAGTGCTAAAGGGCGCTCTCTGGGGGGCGCTGGTCAATTTCATCTTCAGCCTGGTGGCCGGATTTGGTTTCTACCTCTATGCTTCGATCATGGTGGCGAAAGCGTCCATGGACACCCTGAGCCATGGCACCTCCCCTGAGATCATCGCCAACAGTACCGGAGGACTTCTGCTGATGAACTGGCTGTCTCACGCAAGCTTCAATGAGTTGGGCTGGAGCGCCTGGCTGGTGGTGGCAATCGGCGGGCTCAACATCTTCTTTGCCCTGCTTGGTCTCCCCTCCGCTTTACGCCCCAGGGCGCAGGCGATCGTCTCGGAGCCGCCTGCGGCAGAACAGCCTGGAGCAACCGTGATCCAGGCCGCCACCATCGAGCCGCAGCGCCCCCAGGAGCCATGATCGAAACGCCTCCACCCCTTGTGGCTCATGCCACATGCTTTCATCACCCGCGGCGGGAAGCCGCCGCCAGATGTGTGGGCTGCGGCCGACCATTTTGCCGCGAATGCGTCACACCGGTCGAGCGCCGCATGTTCTGTGCAAGCTGTTACAGCGAGCAGACCACCAGCCGGGAGAAGCCCCGGCGCGACTGGTTCATCGTCTCCATCGCAGGCCAAACGGTATTCGGCCTGCTGGGGCTGTGGTTCACGGCTTATTTCCTCGGCAAGATTCTCCTCGAACTGCCATCGAACTTCCACGAAGGCACCGTGTGGCAAAACTTCATCCCATGAAGCCGCACGTCCCACCCATCCTCCGCCCCTAGCCTGCCCGCTCATGCTGCGCCGCAAGAAACGTTCCGAGCACCCGCTCCTGCATACCGTGGAAGAAGCCACGCAACTGCTGCGACGCTGCGACGCCGGTACATGGGCATGGTGGCTGGCGGGCAGCGCGCCGTTTGCCATCGGCCTGCTGCATTTCATCAGTGACATGAGCCGCGCAGCCACGGCCGCAGAACGGCTCCCAGGAGCGGCACTGCTGCTTGCGCTGCTCTATTGGTGGATGAAGATCGCCCACGCGGTGTTCAGCGATCGCCTGCTGCGCCAGTTGCGCGGCGACACTGATCCAGCGCCCTTGACGTTGCGCGCGAAGCTGCGCTTCATCACCTCGCAGGGATTGATTCACTGCACCGCACCATGGGTGCTGCCCCTGTCCATCGCGGCCATGCTGCCATTTGGCTGGGTGTATGCGGGCTATCACAATGCTTCGGTGCTCGCACTGAGCATCTTTAGAAACGGCGGCCGCACTCGCGATCTCATCCGCACCGCGCTGGTGCAGTCAAACTACCGCCAGGCCCAGAACCACGGCCTGCTGATGATCCTGACGGCGTTTTCGGGCATCGTCTGGCTGAACTGGATTGCCGGCACATTTCTTGTCGCCGTCCTGGCAAAAATGTTCACCGGGTCTGAGAACGTTGTTTCACGCAACCCAATGATGATGCTTGGCACTGTCGTGATCGCGTCCACTTTCACCGCCAGCTATCTCGTAGTGGGTCCGTTCGTGAAGGCCCTGTACGTGCTGCGCTGCTTCTACAGCCTGTCACGCAAGAATGGTGAAGACATCGATGTGGCCTTCCGCGCCTCGGCCGTGCCCGTTGCGGCCTTGGTTGCGACGCTGTGGCTCGCAGGATCCTCCTTGAGCATGGGCCAGGCAGCAGTCAGCACTCCACCGCCGCCCTCAGTGCTCACAAGTGTCGATCCCAAGGTTCTCGACCAGCACATCCGCCAGGTGCTGAAGCAGGACGTGTTTCAGTGGCGCATGCCGCGCGACCCCACGAAGCCAAAGCCCGGTGACGAGAAAGGCTGGCTTGATAACTTCGTGGATGACATCAGACGATGGCTCAAGTCTGCCTCCGATGCCGTGGGCAACGCCTTTGACCGCTGGATAACGGACAAGCTCAAGCAGATGCTCAAAGGCCTCTTGGGCGCTCGTCCCACCATCAGCGACGGGTCGACGGCCACACCCTGGGCGGATGCGGCGCAACTCATCCTTAAAGGGCTGCTGGCCATCCTGGGCCTGCTGCTCGCAGTGCTGCTGATCCGTCAATGGCGCAGGCTGCCGCCTGCGGTGGCCCAAGCCGCCATGCCCGAAGTCAATCTGGAGAGCGATCAGGTGGTGGCCACACAGCTGCCCGAAAACGAATGGCTGCGCCTGGCGGAAGAGAAGATCAACTCCGGCGAATTCCGTCTGGCCATGCGGGCACTCTTCCTCGCCACCCTGGCCCACCTCGGAGAACGCAAACTGCTCGGCATCGTCCGCTCCAAGTCGAATGGCGACTATGTGCGCGAACTGTCCCTGCGTGCACGGGACCGCCAGGATCTGCGCGGTCGTTTCGGCGACTCCGTGAAAGTCTTCGACTGGGCCTGGTACGGCTGGCACGAAGTCACCCGTGAACTGCTCGACCAGTTCCGCGACAACCATCAACACATCACCAACGATGGCCGCTCGAACTGACTCCACACGCAGTCAAACCGGCGCCTGGCTGGCCTTCGCTGGCATGGTGGTGCTTGCGCTGATGGCGCTGTTCAACGTGTTGCGAACCCGCTATGACACGGGCGAGAGCTACCCAGAATACTCAAGCCTGCGGGCGGATCCCCAGGGCACCCGGGCATTGTTTGAATCCCTGGGCCAGTTGCCAGGCGTCGAGACCACCCGCAATTTTGAACGTCTCGACAAGCTGCACGGGTCACCCCGCCAGGCCCTGCTGCTGTGCGGGCTGGACTCACGCGCTTTTTCTTCATACGGCTTCGTGGACGCCAAGGCCCTGGCCCGCTTCGCCGGATCAGGCGGGAGGCTGATCATCGCGCTCAATCCCGCCGCCGATGTCGGGCACATGAACCGCGCGTTCCACAATGCGGCGGAGGAATTGGACAAGGAGAACGAGCAGGCAGACAAGGCCCGCGAGAAAGCCCGGGAGAAGGACAAAGCCGCTCCCAATCAAGACCAGCCCAAGAAGACAGGCGAAGAGAAGAGCAAAGCAAAGCCTGAAGCCTCGACCAAGTCCGGCAAGCCCAAGGAAGACACAAAGAAGAACAACAAGCGAACGCACAATCTGGAGGATCGGCCGCCGCTGGCAGCCACGCTGAAAATCAGCGCCATTTCCCGAGAGTTCTTTTACTCTGGCAAGGGCTCCCCCCTGCAACTGAAACCGGACGTGCCCTTGGCGGAAGCAGAAGCACCTGCCTGGTTCAGCAACGTTTATCTCAACGACGATCCCGCCCAGGGCTGGCAGGCGGCAGGGACCGAGCCTGCAATGGGAAGCCTGATTGTGCGGGAAATCAAGAAACGCACAAAGCTAAAGGATGCCGACGACGAAACAACCAAGGCGAAGAAGATCGTGAAGCCCGCCGAGCCCTCCCCATGGCACACCATTGCCTCAAAAGACAGCCGCCCCATGATCATGGAGCGCAAGCTCGGTGCAGGCAGCGTGGTCGTCTGCACGGACCGCTATTTCTTGAGCAACGAGGCATTGTGGAAAGGTCCACACACTCAATTCCTGAGCTGGCTGTTAGGCGATACAGTCAAGATCACCTTCGAAGAAACCCATCTCGGCCCCTCCATCGGCGATGCAGACGGGGTCATGACGCTGGCGCGCCGATATCACATGCATGGCCTGTTCCTGGGCGGCATCCTGCTGTTTGCCCTCTACATCTGGCGCAATGCGCTCAGCCTGGTGCCTCCAAATCCTGCGGACGATCTGGGCCACTGGCGCGCCGAGGCCGTGGCAGGACAGAGCACTGCGTCAGGTCTGGAAGGGCTGCTGCGACGTGGGACCAGCCCTTCAAATCTCCTCGCCCGCTGCCTGGATGCCTGGGAGGACACCAAAGCCGGTGCCACCATCCCTGCCGGGCGCCGAGCCCTGGTCCGCGCCAAGCTGGCCGTCTTCAAGGGCACCAAAAAAGCCCCCCAAGCCTACCGCGAAATACGCGACACCCTGCATCCCAACAAGCACTGACCTCCGGTTTCAATTCTCCAATACGCCTGCCATGACCGCCTCCCTCGACGACCTGAAACAGACCCTCGCCGCCGCCCGCGCTGAGATTGCGAAAGTGATCATTGGCCAGCAGTCCGTGATCGACCACGCCTTGATTGCCATCTTCACACGCAACCATGTGCTGGTTGAAGGTGTTCCCGGCGTGGGCAAGACCCTGCTGGTGCGAACACTCGCCCAGGTGCTTGGCACCGAATTCGGGCGCATCCAGTTCACGCCTGATCTGATGCCCGCGGACATCACCGGCACCAGCGTCTTCAACCTGAAGGAGAACGAGTTCAAACTGGTCAAGGGCCCGGTGTTCACCAGCTTCCTGCTGGCCGATGAAATCAACCGTGCACCAGCTAAAACGCAGTCCGCGCTGCTGCAGGCCATGCAGGAGCGCCAAGTGTCCATCGACAACGAAACGCACACGCTGCCCGCAAGCTTCACGGTCTTCGCCACGCAAAATCCGGTCGAATACGAAGGTACCTATCCCCTGCCCGAAGCGCAGAAAGACCGCTTCATGTTCAAGGTGAAGATGGATTATCCCACCCGCGCCGAAGAGGTCTCCCTGGCGGGTCGCCTGCTGGGCAGGGAGGCGCCCGAGGCCGTGCTCCAATCCGGCAGCGTGCAGCCGGTGATCGGCGCGGATCAGATCGCCGCCATGCAGGCGGCTTTGGAACAGGTCACCGTGCGCGATGAGCTAGTCAGCTACGTCGTCGATCTGGTGCGCGCCACCCGGGAACACGAAGCTGTGCTCGTCGGTGCCGGGCCGCGCGCCACCATCGCCCTGGTCGTGGCCAGCCGTGCCCGCGCCGTGCTGGAGCAGCGCGACTTCGTCTCACCCGATGACGTGCGCGCACTGGTTGAACCCGTGCTGGGTCACCGCCTCGTCCTGCGCCCCGAGTACGAAATCGAAGGCCTCACGGTGCCCGAACTCGTCAGCCGCGTGCTGGAGCAGGTGCCAGTTCCGCGCTAAGCCCGCAAACCCTGATGTCCTTCGTTCCCTCCCAACGCTTCCTGTGGATCGTCGCCCTGGTCATTGTACCGGCGTGGCTGGTGCTGGGCATGGCCGGAGCCCCGCTGGAAATGCTGGTGCTGGCAGGTGTCGTGGTCGTCGCACTGGCGGCCGTTGATGCGTTGACTTCGCCGAACCGACTGGCCGGCATCAGCGTGCAACTGCCGGACCTCGTGCGTACTTCAAAGAGCAAGAGTTTCGAGTTGATCGGCCTGGTGCTCAGCACCGGCGGCAAGGCGCAGCGCCTGCGCATCGGCCTGCCACTGCCGCGCCTGCTCGAGGTGGAGACTCCGGAAGTGTCCATCACCCTGCCTGCCGACGGCAGCGTGGCAAAGCCCTTGTGGAAGGTGCTGGCGCTGGAGCGCGGTGCCTTCACCATCACCCACTGCCACTTGGAGACTCCGTCCAATCTGGGCCTCTGGGACATGCGCCGCACGGTGGCCTGCCAGTGCGAGATCCGAGTGTATCCCGACCTGAGTCGCGAGCGGCACCTGCTGGCCCCGCTGTTCTTCCGCAAAGGCGCCATCGGCATTCATCATGTGCGCCAACTCGGCAAGGGCCGTGAATTTGAGCAATTGCGCACCTATGCCCCCGGTGACAGCTTTGGCGACATCTATTGGAAGGGCACCGCGAAGCGCCGCTTCCCGGTGACCATGATGTATCAGGTCGAACGCACGCAGGAAATCCACGTGATCCTTGACGTTTCGCGCCGAAGCGCGCGCCCGCTGGAGCACCTGGCCGAGGCTGACAAGGATGACCGTTTTGCGCCCAAAACTCAATGCGAGCGCTTCATCCAGGCCGCCTTGGTCCTGGCGCTCGCCGCCGAGCAGCAGAATGACCGCTTTGGACTCATTACATTCAGCGACCAAGTCCACACCACCCTTCCCGCCGGGGCCGGGCGGGCGCACTACAATGCCTGCCGCGACGCGCTTTACACGCTGGAGCCGCGCATCGTAAGCCCGGATTTTAACGAACTTTTCATCAGCATCGGCAACCGGCTGCGCCGTCGTTCGCTGCTCATCGTGCTCACGGACCTGGGCGAACCGTGGCTGTCTGAATCCTTCGCCGAATCCGTGCGCCAGGCCGCGCGCCGGCATGTGGTGCTGGTGCATGTACTGGGTTCCAAGGAGTTTCATCCCCTCTTCCAGCGCCATGACAGCATCGCCCATGTGGATGATCTGTATCGCCGTCTCGCCGGTCATCTCATGTGGAGCGATCTGCAGGAAACCACGCGTGATTTGAAACAATGTGGCGTGCATCTCACCGCCTGCCTCCAGGAGAACCTGATTGCCGGGGTCGTCAGCGAGTACCTCAACGTCAAGAAGAGACAGTTGCTATGATCATCGACCTCGCACGCTTCGTGGAAAAAGAGCGCCCCCACTGGAAGGCGTTGGAGAAGGCCCTTGATGGCATCCAGAGCCAGACCCTGGACTTGTCCGATCTGAAGGAAAGCCGTCGTGTGCTGGCGCTGTTTCAGCGGGCGTGCTCCGATCTCGCCCGCGTGGGCCAGGCCAATGCGGAACCCGAACTGCGCATCTATCTGGAGGCGCTGGTGGCTCGTGGCTATGGGGAGATTCACAGCGCCCAGACGTATGTCAGCCGCTTCCGGCCCCTGCACTGGTTTCTGCGCATCTTCCCACAGACTTTTCGCCGGCAGGTCTGGGCCTTTTACCTGTCTGTAACGCTCACCGCAGTTGGAATGCTCGTCGGCGGGATCCTGCTGGTCGCCGACTCGGACGGCCGGCAGGTCGCGCTGTCGCCCTTCCCGCATGTGGCGAATCAGACCCCGTCCGAACGTGTGGCGGACGAGGAAAAGGCCGAACGTTCGAAACTGGAAATGTTTGAAGAGCGCAAGACCAGCTTCTCTGCCGGCCTCATGGCTAACAACATCGGTGTCAGTATCAAGGCGATGGCCCTGGGCCTCACCTGGGGCGTCGGCACCGCGCTGCTCCTGTTTTACAATGGCGTGATCCTTGGAGCGGTGTGCCTGGACTACATGCTGGACGGGCAGACCGTGTTTCTGCTGGGCTGGCTGCTGCCGCATGGATCCTTTGAGATCCCTGCGATCCTCATTGGCGGCCAGGCGGGCTTTGTGCTGGCGCGCGCTCTGATCGGCTGGGGCACGCGCGACGGCATTCGCAGCCGCCTGCGCATTGTGGTGCCGGACCTCGCCACGCTCATTGGCGGAGTCGCCCTCATGCTGGTATGGGCGGGCATCGTCGAGGCGTTTTTTTCCCAATATCATGCGCCCATCCTGCCTTACTGGGTCAAGATCACCTTCGGCAGCGGGGAACTCTGCCTGCTCACGGCCTTCCTCTGGCTGGGCGGCGCCAAGGGCCAGAATAAGGAGGCCGCGCCATGAGCACCCCGCGCTCGACCACGGCGATGCTGCACATCTCCACCCCGGAGGGGGTGACCTTCTCCCTGCCCTTGGCCGGGCCCGTCCCCCGCGCCGTGGCGCTTATGGTCGATTACGCTGTGATGATGCTCATCATGAAGGCCCTGATGATGGCAACAGGACTGCTCGCCGTCGTGTCCCATGATGCGGGACTGGCGGGACAGGTGCTCAGCCAGTTCATCCTGAGTTTTGGCTATGGCTCTATTTGCGAACTGCTGTTCAACGGACAGACCCTCGGCAAGCGCGTCCTGGGCATTCGTGTCATGGATGAGCGCGGACTGCGGCTGCGCCCCAGCCAGGTGATCATCCGCAACCTCCTGCGCATCGTGGACATGCTGCCGATGTTTTACGCCGTGGGCGGAGTGTTCTGCCTGTTCAGCCGGCGCAGCCAGCGCCTGGGCGATCTCGCCGCCGGCACGGTGGTGGTGCGTACAGTGAAAATGACTGCTCCCGACATCGCAGGCATCATGGGCGGCAAGTACAACAGCTTCCGTCAGCACCCCCATCTGGAAGCCCGCCTGCGCCAGAAAATCACTCCCGACGAAGCCCAGCTCGCACTCGCCGCATTGGTGCGCCACGAAGAACTGGAAACCCAGGCCGTGGTCAAGCTCTTCGCTGAAATGGCCGCCCGCTTCCGCGCCAAAGTCAAATTCCCGGACGAGACCGAATTTGGTCTGAGTGACGAGCAGTATGTGAGGAACGTAGTGGACAGTCTTTACCGCCGGGCGGGCAAGGTCTGAGGCTCATGCCAGCACCTTCTTAATGACCTGTCCATGAACATCTGTGAGCCTAAAGTCCCGCCCCTGGCTGCGGAAAGTGAGACGCTCATGATCAAAGCCTAACAAATGCAGGATGGTGGCCTGGAGATCAAACACGTGCACGGGATCCTGCACGATGTTGAACCCAAGCTCATCGGTTTCGCCCATGGTGAAGCCTTTGCGGATGCCGCCGCCGGCCATCCACACGGTGAAGGCCTGGGGGTGGTGGTCACGACCCAGCGCGCGCCCCAGCGAAGGATTCGACTCCACCATCGGCGTGCGGCCAAACTCGCCACCCCAAATGACCAGGGTGTCGTCAAGCAGGCCGCGCTGCTTGAGATCTTTCACCAGTGCGGCACTGGCCTGATCGGTGGCCTTGCTGTTGTCGCGCACGTTGCCCTCCACGTTGGAATGGGCATCCCAGCCCTCGTGGTATATGTTGATGAATCGCACACCACGTTCGATCATCCGCCTTGCTAACAAGCACGAGCGCGCAAACGAGGGCTTGACTGGATCGCAGCCGTACATCTCAAGCGTCGCCTTTGATTCGCTCTTCAGATCAGTGAGCTCGGGAGCGGAGGTTTGCAGCCGGAATGCCATCTCGTATGCGGCGATGCGGGTGGCGATCTCGGGGTCTCCCACCGCGCCCAGACGTTTGCGATTGAGCTCGCCAATGAGGTCCAGCGAATCGCGCTGCAGCCTGGCATCAATGCCATCGGGGCTGGACACGTCGAGGATCGGATCGCCCTTGTTGCGGAAGCGCACGCCGTTGTACACCGAAGGCAGGAAGCCGCTCGAAAACAGCGCACCGCCGCCGCTCAGGCCGGAGCCGGTGCTCATGACCACAAACGCGGGCAGGTTCTGCGTTTCCGCGCCCAGGCCATACAACACCCATGAGCCCATGCTGGGCCTTCCAGGCACGGCAAAGCCGGTCTGGAAAAAAATCTGCGCGGGCGCATGATTGAACTGGTCCGTGTGGCAGGACTTGATGAAGGTGACGTCATCGACAATCTCGGCCAGATGCGGCAGCGTAGCCCCAAGCTCGGCACCAGACTGGCCGTGCCGGCTGAACTTGAAACGCGGTCCCAACGCCGCGGCATCCGGGCGGATGAAGGCATAGCGCTGGCCACCAATGATTTCGGGTGGAATGGGCCTGCCCTCGTACTTGGTCAGAGCAGGCTTGTAATCGAACATGTCCAACTGGCTGGGCGCTCCGACCATGAAAAGATGAATCACTCGTTTGGCCTTGGGCGCAAAGTGCGGTGCCCTGACCCCGAGCAGATTCCCCTCTGCCGCCCCAGCGTTACCAGCCAACGAATCTGTGAGCAGACTGGCCAAGCCTATCTTGCCAAGGCCGATGCTGCAATCCTTGAGAAAGTGCCGGCGGGAAACTTGGTTGGGTGAATGAATCATGGAGGTCAGCCTTTCGTGACAAATTCGTCGAGATTGAAGACAGTGCGAGCAGCGAGCGTCCATGCCGCCCTGTCCGGCGATGAACCGGCACTGCCGCAAATCTTGGCGGCGTCGAGTTCTTTGGATTTCAAGCGCTGGCGCTGGGCATTGACAAACTGAAGCATGAGGCGGCGCTCATCCGCTTCGGGCGGGCGCGACAAGGTGCGCACAAACAACCGTTCAACACGCTGATCATCGTTCCCTGCCGACGCGGCAAGCACTCCGCCGAGGGCCTGCGCGGCTTCGGTCACGATGATGTCATTCATCGCGGTAAGTGCTTGCATGGGGCTGTTAGAAACCTCCCGGGCTGCAAGACAAGATTCGCCGGTGGGGCCATCGAAGGTCGTGAACATGGCGAACGGCGCGGTGCGCTTCATAAAGGTGTAGAGACTGCGACGGTACCGCTCCGGGCCTGTGCTTGGCTGCCACTTGAAACTGCCATAGGCCACTTCCGTCACGCCATCGGGCTGCGGAGGAAACACGCTGGGGCCGCCGGTCTTGTCGGTCATCAGACCGGACGTGCTGAGCAGGGAGTCTCGAATGATCTCGGCATCAAGACGCGTGCGCGGGAAGTGCGAGAGCAGTCGGTTGTTAGGATCAAGTAATTGCGGATTTCGGATTGCGGATTGATTCGGCCTTCCGGCCTCCCCCTTTGGGCTGCCTTTGGCAGTCTGTCTCGCTCCGCTCGGCTGCGGATTGTCTGAGGCGCCTGTAGCTGCATTCGAATTGTCCGGTTCCAAATCCGCAATGGCAGAACTCTGCCGATAAGTGCTGCTCATGATGATGAGCTTGTGCATGGACTTCATTGACCACTTTTGGCGGATGAACTCGGTGGCCAGCCAGTCGAGCAGTTCGGGATGGCTGGGCATCTCCCCCTGGTAGCCGAAATCCTGCACGGTCTTGACGATGCCCGTGCCAAAGATCGTAGCCCACTGGCGGTTCATGACCACGCGCGGCGTAATCGGATTGTCAGGCGACATCAGCCAGCGCGCGAAGGTGAGGCGGTCCTTTGGCTGGTTCGCGGGGAAGGGATGAAGGATCGACAGCGTCACCGGATCGATGCGTTCCTTGGGCTGGGTATATTCGCCGCGATGATGCCGGAACGTGGGACGAGGATTGCTTGCGGGGCGCTCGCGCATGACCAGGGAGGTCGTGGCGGCAGGGCGCTCGCGCAGCGCCTTGATCCCCGCCACCTGCTTCGCCAGCGACGGGTGAGTGAGAAGAAAATGATTTAACAACTGCTGGCGCTGTGCGGCGTTGAGCTGTTCCTCGGGCAGCAGGAGCAAGCTGGTGATGCCGGGCTCCCTGTCCTTTGCCACGGCACCCGGTTCGGCGGTGGCGGAGAGGCGGAAGTGCCCCAGCGAGCAGGCGAAGTGCCGGCCAAACATCATCTTCAACTGGATCTCGCCGGCATCGAGCGGCTTGTCAAAAACGAACACGGCTTCACTGCGCTCGCCGTAGCGTCCCGCACAGGACCAGCCGGTCTGCGGATCGCCATCGGTGGCGAGCACGGCATTGACGGGAGTCTTGCCGAAGTTGTTCTTCGAATAGCTCTCCGTGGCACTGACGATCTTCACCGGGCGGCCATTCGCGCTCACCTTGAATTCACCGAGAAAGAAGTCGCCCTTGGGCCCCTCGTAGAAGGCCATGCCCGGACCGTGGCCGGGCAGGCTGTCGTCCGGCAGCGCTTCGAGCCGCAGGGCGGCGATGCCTTTAACATCCGAGTGCAGCGTGAGCTCATAGGTGTCGCTCTTGGTGATATCGCCAGAACCCAGCACGCTGTTGTCAGGTTGAATGGTGAGCAGGGGCATGTTGCTCTTCGCGGTGAGCGGCTTGAGTGCGGTCCAGTGAACGCTGGTCTGGCGTTCCTTCGCCAGCCATTTGGCAAAATCCTTGTCCATGGCGTCGCGACCTCCGGGAAACTGATTTGGAAGCTGTGCGAGCTTTGCCTCAGCCTGCTTGAGACTGGCTTTATACTTCTGTTCGGCGGCGGGATCAGGCAGGTCGAAGTCCGGCTCATCCGCATTGTTGAGGAAAGCCATAAGGCCATAAAATTCGGTGTGGGGAATGGGATCGTATTTGTGCGTGTGGCACTGGCAGCACTGCATGGTCAGGCCCAGCCAGGTGGTGGCGGTGGTGCCCACGCGATCCACCATGGCGTTGAAACGGAACTCCAGAGGGTCAATACCACCCTCTTCATTGAGCATGGTGTTGCGATGAAAGCCTGTGGCGACGATTTGGCTGGGCGAAGCGTGCGGAAGCAGGTCACCTGCAAGCTGCTCAATGGTGAACTGATCAAAGGGCATGTCGGCATTCAGCGCCCGAATTACCCAGTCGCGATAGGGCCAGATGCTGCGCTCGCGGTCCTTCTCGTAGCCATTCGTATCGGCATAACGAGCGAGGTCCAACCAGCGTCGTGCCCAGCGTTCGCCGTAGTGGGGCGACGCAAACAACTCGTCCACCAGGGTCTCATAGCCCTTGTCCGTGGGGTTTTTGACAAAGGCCGCGAGCGCCTCGGGTGGCGGTGGCAGCCCCGTCAAATCCAGGGCCGCACGGCGGGCAAGCGTCGCGGCAGCCGCCGGCGGGGAGGGCTTCATGCCAGTGGCTTCCAGCTTCGCCAGGATGAATGTATCGATGGGGCTGCGCGCCCAGCTTGTCTGCTGCACGATGGGCAAGGGCGGTGATTTAGGCTTCACATAAGCCCAGTGCGGCTGGTACTCCGCGCCCTCGGCGATCCACTGCTTGATGAGAGCCTTCTGCTCAATGCTCAACGGCTTCTTCATCTCCGGCGGCGGCATGACATCCTTCTCATCGCTGGCGAAGATACGGACGATGAGTTCGCTTTGATCCACCTTGCCTGGAACGATGGCGTGCTCACCGGACTTCGCGGATTTGAGCGCGTCTTCACGCACATCCAGCCTCAGCTTTGCTTTGCGCTTTTCCACATCGGGCCCGTGGCATTTGAAGCAGCGGTCCGAGAGAATGGGGCGGATGTCGCGCTGAAACTCGATCTTCGCACCGGCAGCCGGGGCAGCTAACAGCAGAACGAGCCAAAGCGCACTGCCGAGAAGTGTGTAAAACCTTGTGAGCATGGGATGAAGAGGGAGCCTCCCGGCATCGATGCCGAATACCCCAGCCGCTAAGGATAGGGGGTCAAGGCCACGGACCCGAACAGGAGCACGTTCGGCACGACAGGCAGCGGCGTCACGAAGAAAAATCCCCTGCCGGTCATGACGGCCAAACCGCCGGGGCGGATGATTACGCCGTTGAACTGACCCGGGCGCTGGGTGCCGGAATCGAACAGCCAGAAGCCGCCGCTGAACTCTCCCGTGGCCGGGCTAAATTTATTCAGATAGGTTTGGGCCGGCAAGCTTGAATCCGCTGCAGTGGGGGCACCCACCGCAGTAACGATGAACTTCTCGTCGGGGTTACGCGAGTCGGTGGCAAGGTCGCCCCCAAGAAAGGCGAGTTTGGCATTGGGAGTGGCGACTCCCCCGACCAAAATGGGCTGCAAACCCATCACAAGCTTGCCTTGGGCGGGGGGCGTGTAGCGCCCGCCATCAGCAGCGAGGGTCGTGCTGCCGGATGGCAGGGTGGCTGGAGTCATGATTTGCGCCGCCGTCAGGCTGCTGCCACTGAAGGTGTTCGCGTCATAAAGGGGCGCACTACCCAAGGCAAGGGTGAGATTCCCCTGCACGGAGCCGACATTCAGATACGTTGGAGTGGCCACCAGCGGCACATACACCGGAATCTCTCCATTCGGTCCGGTGATGGTGGAACTGGTGGTCTTGCCCCCCTTGCCGGCGGCGATTACGGAGGTCAGGTTCACGGTGCCCGCTGAAGCAACGGTGAGCAGTCCATAGCCGGAGATCTGGGTGGGGTCGGTCGGGCTAAACGCGCAGGTGTAGAAGCCCGTGCGCTGGCTGCCGGCATTCTGGCGCCAACCCGTGACGCTCGCCGAACCCACGGTGCCGCTCACGCTGCCGTTCGTGCCACTAATCGTGAACGTCACCGTCCGTGCGAGCACCACCACGGTGCCAGTGCGATCCACGCCCGACGTCCCGCTCAGCGTACCGATGAACGACGAACTGCCATTCGGATCTGCGGGAGTGCCGGTGAATGCGCCTGTGAGGGTGCCGGTAAAACTGCCCGTGCTGGTCGTGGTGACATCCAACCGTCCCCCAAGCCCCTGATTCACCGTGGAGTCGCCCGACACAATGGCAACGTACTTGCCAACCACGTAGGAAGTCAGGGGAGCCACCGTCAGGGGTGCAACGAACGTACTGCTGCCGAACACATTGCTGGCGACAACAGTGACGTGGTATGTTCCGCCGCGCGTCGGCGTGCCGCTGATCGCACCGGTGATGTGGTCGTATACAAGACCGGGTGGCAGGCCGGTGATGGTCCAACGGTAGGCCGTGGCTCCCACCGCAACCGCCGGAGTGAAGGAATAGCTCAATGCGACCGCCCCTGCCGGGAGTGTCAACGGGCCCGTCAGCGCAGGCCGGGCAGACACGACGGTCAAGGTGATGTTTCCAATATTCAGGGGCGCACCCGCGCCTATGCTCACCGCACAGCCATACACGCCATTATTGGAAGTGCTGGCATTGGGAATGACAAGGGTCTTGCTGGTTTTGCCCGACTGAACAACTGTATTGTAGCTCCACAAATAGGCAAGGCCGTCGCCCGCAGCACCGGCGGTGAGGGTGACATTGTCGTCTTGTTTTGCCGTAATGAACTGCGGGGATCCATCCACCACCGCCAATTCGACGGCAGGACTCACCCCGGCTCCAGCGGTGTTCTTTCCCGCCACAGTGTAGGCACCCGCCTGGGCCAGCGTGACGCCGGAAACGAGAAGGGTATTCGCGGTCGCTCCCGCAAGATTGATTCCGTCTCGTCGCCATTGCCTGGTGATCGTGCCCGTGCCCTGGGTGATCGTGGAATTAAATGTGACAGCCGCGCCTTCGAGCACCAGCGCACTGGCGGCGTTGGTCACCGTGGACGTGGTGACGGTCGCACTCATCACAGGAACCAAGTTGACATCATGGATGGTGACGGTTTCAGTGGGGTTTGTACCTTTCGAGGTACTCACATCAGCCGCGGGCTGGCCGAAACTGATTTTCACGGTTTTGTCGGCATGGACAACCCCGTCATTGATCGCAGTAATGGTGAAGGTCTTCGTGATTTCACCCGCGTTAAAAGTGACTGAGTTAGCGGAGCGCCGGAAGGCCGTGGCAGGAGCTGAGCCACCGCTAAAGACAAGCGGGACGGTGACATTCGTGGGCAATGCGTTGGAAAGCTTGACGGTGATGGTGGTGGTGGCACTCGGGACAGTCCCCCCTTCCGTAATCGTGTCAGTCGCCAGGCCAAAGCTCACGCTTGTCTGCGCCGGAGGTGTGCCATTGCTTACAAGGAAGGTGCCATGCCCGCCTGCGGCGACCAACTGGGGTATGGCGGTCGGTGCCCACAAGATCTGATTAATGTATTGCGAGGTGCCCATGTCGGCCTCCTGCCAGTCGATGCCATTGAAAGAGGTCACCAGCAGGCCGTGATCCCCTGCGGCAATGAACTGATTGTCCAAGTCCACACTGGCATTGCCCGTGCGAGGATGGTCCGTGCGAGTGATGCACCAAAGCGCATGCGAGGCGGTCTTTCTCTTCGTCCACGAGGTGCCGTTGGTGCTGGTCCAAATGCCCCCCTTGCTGGTGACAGCGGTGAACTGCTTGACCAGACGTTCCGTATCGTTGGTCCACAAAACATCCGTGAAATCCTCGCCTGCGGCAAGCGGCACGATAACTTGCGCCCAAGGCCCGGTGGCCGGCTTGGTGGTGGTGAGCACCCGCCCACCCCAGCCGACGGCGACAAAAAGTCCGCTGTCGTTTTTGGTGAGACCCAGCATTGCCCAGGAGGCCCCGGCCACGGGTACAAAATTGGACCACCCAAAGCCGGTATTGTCGCCTTGTGAGATCATGACTTGATGGCTGGCGGAGTTGTAGCCGAAGGCATAAGGAGTGCCATTGAGCCAGGAAATGGCGTAGACGCTGGGTGCCGTGTCCGTCGTAGTCGTGGGCGGGGGCTGCTTCAGCGTCCAGTTGATGCCATCCGAGGACACCCATATCCCATTGCCGACGGCCACGAAGTAAGTTCCGGTCCAAATCACGCTGAGCATGTTCTGGGTCTGGGTCGTGGTCGTTAGTATATGTTCCGTCCAGGTGACGGCATCGGGTGAAGTCCAGGACATGCCCCAGCCCACGGCCACATAAAGCGAAGTGCTGTCGGTCGCTTGATTCCATGCCACGCCATTCGTACCCAAGGATGTGCCGGCCGAGGTCTGCGGCGTCCAAGCTCCCCCGACGGCATAAGACTGGATCACCCCGCTGTCCCCCACTGCAATGTAGGTGCTGCCAAACTTGGCGACGGCATTGAACACATAGGCCGGGGACGCGCTGGTCGGGATGATCAGATTCTGCCAGAGCACGCCGTTGTTTGAATGCCAGAGCTCACCTGTGCGGGTCACACCCGCCAGTTCATCGCCCACCCAGCTCATGGCGAGATCCGCCGGTGCCGACCCCAAGACCATCGTCCCCAAGTTGTCGGCAACCCAGTTCTTTGAGCCAGTAACGCTCAGCGCCGCATCTGCCCCCGCGGGCGTCGCGTAGGCGATGCTGGTGACCGTGGTCGAAGCCAAAGCCGTGATCCGCGTCCAGGCGGTGCCGTTGGATGACGTCAGGATCAAACCATCCATGACGGCGTACATCTGGTTGTTAACGAAGGTGACGCCCTTCAGTGAAGTCGTACCGGTAATGACGGTACGGGTCCAACTGGTACCTGAGTTGCTCGAGACCAGCGCCACGCCGACCCCCGTGGATGTGACCCCAACGGCAACAAGCTTGGTGACATTCGAATTCGCGGCGACGGAATTGAGCTGATCAGTGGAGGTGGCCCCGGCAGAGTGTGAAACCCAGGTGAGGCCTGACGGCCCCAGCGTGCCCGTCGCCGTGAGGATGGTGTCATTGCTGCCCACCGCCACGTACTGGACGCCTGTCCACACCACATCCCATAGGTCAGCCGTGGTGGTTGAAACATTGCGGGTCCAGGAGGAAACTCCGGAAACGCCTGAAGCCGTCAGGATGGCACCATGACCGCCGACTGCCACCATGCTGGTGGCGCCATTGGCGGCGACAGCCTCCAGGTTCTCCGCGGTTGGCAAGGGATGTTCCAGCGTCCAGTCTTTACCGAGCACACCTGTCTGAGCGGCGACATGGGCACCGCTCAGCATGGCGATAAGGAGACTGAACAGGAAAAATGGCTTCATGAAAAAAGAGACCGGGAGACCGGATGGATACCTCCAACCTTCCAGATTGCACTTATCTATGATCATTGCACTGCCTTTTGCGTTCAACCTCTGTGGAACTTCCCCGGGGAGGCCGGCCAGTTGATCCGTCTCCCAAACGCATCAGGCCTGCCCATTTGGAGCCCGAAGCCTGGGCCGGTCACGGAGCGACGGGGCGCCCCTGCCTCCGCCTGGGCTTCGGCTTCTTCGCCGCTCCGGCCGGGGTGTTCACCTTGACCGCACTGGCAAGCCGGATCGACTTGACCTCAAAAGGCGAGCCGGTGGCACTGTCGAATTCGGCGGCGGCGGCAAGGCCGGCACGCACGATTTCCTCAGCGGTCCCGCACTGATCGTAAACGACCTGCATGGCGCCCAGAGCATAGTCACGACCTGAACCCGCCGCCCAGAACCGGTGAAACTGCTGGGCGCTGCGAAATGAGTAGATGGCATAGATGCCACTCGAATTGGCGGCCAGCCCGTAGAACTGGGTGGTCTCGTATTCATCCTCCTTGTCTGGAGCAGCCGCCATGAAGTACTCGTTTTTGAGAAAGTAATGAGCGTGACGGAAGGTCTCAAAAATCGCCGCCGTCGAGGAGAAATCGCGCGGGCGATCGGCATTGGCAAAGTAGCTTTTCATCACCACCAGGCTGGCGGAGGTGCCGGTGAGCCCAATATAGGTGTCGCCGATCCTGGCGATCTTGGTCTTGTTCACCACGTGCTGCGCTTTCTGCCGCAATGAGCCCAGGCAGCTCAAGGTGTCAGCCCCGATGCAGGCCATTCCGTTCTTCTGTGCAACGACGATGGTAGACATGTTTGGCAAGGACTTTGCGGTGGATGGGGTGGGAGTCAATGTGCTTCGACAGAGGGTGACCGGCGGGGTGATACGGTCAGGGCCTGGCGCTCAGCAGCAAGCACTCCCCCACTATCAGCCTTGTCCTCGCCCACTGCTACTTCAACCCCGCCACGTGCCGGGCTTCCTGCACAAGTTTGACGAATTTGGCATGCTCGCCGGTGCGATCAGCCTGTTTGGAGCGCTCGGCAAGGTCAAGAACGAGGGTGTGGTTCAACCCACCGGTGTCCTTCTCCCCTTTCAAGAGCAGCCCAAAGGCCACCACGGCGCTTTCAAACAGGAAATCTTCCTGAGCGCTACGCCAGGAGATGCCACGGTCCAGCACATGCAGCTTGGAACTGTCGAAAGGTGCCATGGCCTGGGTGGTGAAGCGCGCGTTGGGCAGCATGATGTCGCCGAGCGTCCTGGTTGCGCCATCGACGACCGGCCCGTTCGGCACCACTTCATACCAGATGATATGGAAGGCGGGCGAGTCCGCTTTCGAGGCTGGCACGATCCGTTCGCCCAAGGGACGGTAACTGCGCACCGTATTGGGGCTGAAACTCATCTGCAACGGGTAGCTGTTCGACGCCGAGGACGCGGCAGGCTGCTCGCCGGGCGTCTGCACGACCAGCCGCACCAGGCGATGGGACTCATCCCAGGGGCACGAGGCCACCTCGGCCTTCCACGAATGAATCAGCAATTCGGGCTGTTTCACCACACGCGGTGCCGGCAAGGAAGCCGCTTTGTTTGTGGCGGTCATCGGTGCGGCGTTCACCACCAGGCCCTTTTCAGGCTTGGGAAGCAATGGCCGGGTCTCGCTCGGGCGCAGCAACACCTGGGTCAGACCACCTTTGAAGGTGCTGACAAAAGCCTGGCTGAGCACGTGATTGTGAGATTGCGCCACCACCCCCTGGGGCTCAGGATCGGCAGGAGGAAGATCCACCTTGGCGGCGATCACCACCTTGGGAATGCTCTTCGGTTCAGGTGTTCGGGACACGATGGGCTCCGCAGATTTCAGAACCTCGACCCGGCTCGTATCCGCCACGACCAGCGGCGGCACTTCCTTGGCTCTGAAGGGTTGAGTCTTCGAAACCTGTTCCTTGTGATCCCCGGCCGGCTTGGCCGCAGGGATCACCACGACGACTGCAGGAGCGGGTTTGCGCAGGTAAGCACCCGCGACATAACCGGTGATGAGCATCACTGCCGCAGCCGCGAGCCGACCGAGAACCTGGAGGACGGAAAGGCTGCGCCCCCCACGAGGCTGAGTCTGCCTGGCGGCGGCCACCATCTGGCGCACCCGCTGCGGACCTGACAGCACGGCCGCACGCTGATGCGGGAGCAAAGTTTGGAAAGTCACTGGGGCTGACTCGGCCAGAATCTGCGCAAGATCGGCGATTTGGCCCGCTTCAGCGCTGGCTTCGGGATGGGAGTCCATCCACCGCACCATCGCTTCGGAGTGCTCCGCATCCAGTTCGCCCAGGACGTGAGCAGTGAGGTCAGGATGGTCGTAATCGCCAGGGGTCATGTCAGTGTGTGTTTTCAGAAAGTTCTTCGGTTAAGAAGTCGCGCAGCTTGCGCAGGCCCATGTGCATGAGGAAACCCACGTTGCCAATGCTGAGGCCGGTAATGCGGGCGATGTCCTTGTAGGAGCAGTCATCGACAAATTTGAGCCGGATGACTTCGCGCTGGTTGGACGAGAGCCGCTCCATGAGCTTCCAGGCCCGGTCGCAGAGTTCGCTGGTGTCCGTCGATTGCGAGGGATCAGGCCGATGGTCAGAATAGGTGAGCAGGACCTCATCGCCGCCAAGGTCCAGCCGCTGATCCTTGCGCAGCACGTCGAAAGCCCGGTTGCGGCAGACCGTGTAGAGCCAGGCTTTGAGGTTCTCGCGAACACGCTCCGGCTCGGCCTGGAAGAGGCGCAGGAACGTATCCTGCACCACGTCGCGGGCACGGTCGATGTCTCCTGCAAGAAGGTTGGTGGCATAGGCGATAAGAGGGCTTTCAAAAAGCGCCATCGCCTCCCTCACCAACACTCCTGCTTCAGATTGTGCTCGTGGTTCGGGCATGCGTGGAACTTTGCACCCTCTCCAACGGGTGGGGCAAGGGATTATTAGGCGCAACTTCACCCCTCAGTCTTCTTTCGATCCTCTTCTTCCCCGGCGGGCGGAGACCGGGGGCCTGCTCTTACCGCTATGATGCGGAATGCGCCCACCCATCCGGCAAAACCAGCTCTGTCTCGCCATGCATGACCTCGGCAATGACCGGCACATCAAGGAACTGCTCCATCATGGCGCGGTTGGAGATGCTGGCCGTGTCGCGTTCATCGGCCACCTGATTCAGGATGATGCCGGTGCAGGTCATGCCGCGCGCCTGAATGTTGCGCACGGTGAGGATGGTGTGATTCAGGGCACCGAGCTTGTTGTTCACCACCACGATCACCGGCAAGGCAAGGTCCTGGGCGAAGTCGGCCATGGTCTGCTTCGCGGCAAGCGGCACCTCCCAGCCGCCTGCGCCTTCAACAAGCACGGTGGCAAAACGCTGCGTGAGGCGGCTGAAGGCCTCCGTGATTGCCTCAACGTGAATAGGCTTGTTCTCCAGCAGGGCTGCGACGCAGGGTGCGGCGGGGGCCTTGAGGAAGACAGGATTCACTTCGTCCAACGTCAATGAGGCCCCATGGCAGGCATGCAGAATGGCTGCGGCATCCGTGCGATCGCCACAGGCCACGGGCTTAAAGCCAACGGCCTCGTGACCCTCGCGTCGAAGCGCCTCCAGCAGCAGGCAGGTGACGTAGGTCTTGCCGACGTTGGTATCAGTTCCGGTGATGAAGTAATGCATGGCAGCCTTCAGAAGGCACCAGGGCATGGGACAGGTCAACTGCGATCAGGCCGCAGCTACTTCAACTCCGGCGCATTGCTGCCGTAGGACCAGGAGCGTCCCCCGAAAGGCACTTTCGGCAGCTCCGGCACTTTTCCCGGCGTCAACGATTTCGCGAGTTCGATGCCTGCATCCGCGAACTGCCTGCCTGCCGTGATCTCCAGGTTCGAGTAGGAGGTGAGCCTGGTTTCGTAGCCCCCGCCATGGGGACCAAACGCCTCCTCGGTAGGCACGTAACCGGCACAGCCGTTCGCTAGTTCCACCGGGAAGGTGAAGGCGAACGGGCTGGCCTTTTTAATGTCCAGCCCATACTGCACGAAGTACTCGGCGGGGTTGGAAACAAAGACTGCGGCCCCTACCTGGACCGCCTGCACCTCATGCTCCACCTTCGGGTGCACGCTGATGAGGTAGTCCAGCATCAGGGTCTCTTTGGCAAAGGTGTAGTCCGTGGGATCGCCCTTTGGCGGACCCTCGGCGATGATTTCCTTTGCCCTGGCAACCTTCTCGGGCGCGGGCACCCGGCGATTGATGCTCCAGGTCTTCTGCCGGATGTCGACCACGGCTTCAGTCGCCCTGGGCATGGTCAGCAGGGTTTTGACCGCCTCCGCGCCGACACGACCGCCGACCTGCCTCGCCCACTCATCGCCTGCGGGCTTGCGATAAGGACTGAGGTTGTCCACCTGCGTGACATCGCCGCAGGCTCCCTGCAAGAAGACCACGGGGGCATGGGTGTCGAGAGCGCCCTGAATGGTCTTCTCCAGGTAGTACGGCCAGTTCGCAGAGATGCCGCCAGGGCTGGTGGTGGCGTGGCAGGAGAAATTGACCACGCAGCCCACAAGATTACCCTGCAGATCCCAGGCACCAATCACGCCCACCTGCGGATCAATCGGGCCGGCATAGCCAACAATGTCGGGGTTGCCAGAGCCGGGGTGGCTCCAGCTCTGGCCGTTCTTCATGCGCAGGCGGCGGTTGAAAGACACCTTGTCCTCGTGCCCAAAGCCATAGCCGATCTGCACCGGGACCTTGGTAGCATCCGCAAGCTTGACGCCCTGCACAATCGCGTGGTGCAAGCGCAGCAGAAAGCCGCGCTCGGCCATACTGCTCTCCTTGTAGGCGAGGCGTTGCACCAGTTCCGAAGCACCATCATACTCGCCAGGCTGCACCATGCCAACCGGCCCGGAAGAATGGGAGTGCGAGGCACCGATCATGACCGCCTCAGGCTCTATGCCACAGACCTGTTTGATTTCCGCGCGCGCGGCGAGAACGATCTCGCGCGGCACTGCCAGCAGGTCCAGGCCCACCACCGCCACGCGTTTTTTGCCATCATCAAAGACGACCGCGCGCACCTTGCAGGCATCGTGGAAAGTTTTGTGGAAACTCTTGCCATAGCCACCCGGCTGCTCGGAACCGATGTCAGGTGTGATATCCTGGTAAGCAAAGCCTGCCTTGATCGAAGAGGTCAGTACGGGCACCGGGACTGCCGCCTGGGTTGACTGAAGCAAGATGCAAAAGACGGCGGCCGTCACGGAGGAGCGGAATGTAATCATGGCAGGCACGATTACGTGTCGGCAGGGCGTGTTCTTCGAGCGCCTGCCGTGCCCAATGAAAAAGGCATGGGCTCAGCGCCCATGCCTTGCTTGAATCAGCCGTCGCCGAAGGGGGATTACTTCAATTCCCAGCAGCCACCTTCGGTGGTGCTGCGGGCAAAGAGGTGATCATAAGCCAGCACCGGATAGCTCCAGACTTTGCCGTCGAGCACCTTCTCGCGCTTCAGTTCCACGTACTTCTCCGGATTCGTCTCGATGGCCACGATCTCGCCCTTGTCGCTGATGGCGACGACTGTCTTGTCCGCGAGAATCACCTGGCCGGGGCCGAAGCCGGGCTGCTTCCACATGTCCTTGCCGGTGCGGATGTCAACGCAGGCCACAGGACCCACCCCATATTCCTTGAAGCTGAACATGCCATACAAGTAGCCGTCCTTGACCACAGGCGTGCTCCAGTGGTTGAAACACTCGTTCTCACGACGCCAGATGGGAGCGGCCTTCAGGCCGGAACCGTCCTTGCTGAGCTTGAACGCACCAGCGCCCACCCCATAGCCGGCGGAGCAGTACACGATGTCCTGCCAGACCACGGGCGAGGCCGCAGTTGAGACCTTGTAGGGGAAGTCAGCGCGCCAGAGGACCTTGCCTGTGGCGGGAGTGAGGCCCACAAGCCCCTTCTGCGTAAAGAAGATGGCCTGATGCACACCCAGGATGTCCGCCAGAATCGGCGTGGCATGGGTCATCTTGTCATCCTGGCCCTTCCACTTCACCGCACCGGTCTTCTTGTCGAAGCCCAGCAAGGCCTGTCCGGTGCCTCCACCACACATCATGAGGATGTCACCATCGATGACCGGGGAGGCGGCGTTGTGCCACTTGATCTGAACGCCGCCGTGCTCCTTCAGCACGCTGTGGTTCCAGATCTCCTTGCCGGTCGCTGCATCGAAGCAAAACACGCCGAGATTGGCATCAATGGCATAAACCTTGCCATCGTCCACGGTAGGAGTGGAGCGAGGACCGTCGCCGCCCTTGTTGTCCGGCGTGCCGGAGTCACCGCCGCCATCATACTTGGCCATGATGGTGAGCGGCTTGGCCCAGATTTCCTTGCCGTCAACGATGCTCAGGCAGACCAGAGTCTCGTTGTTGTTGCCTTCCGACTCGCGGGTGACGATCGTGTAAACCTTGCCGCCGGCCACTGAGAAGCTGCTAAAGCCCTTGGGCGTCTCATGCTTCCACAAAGAGCTGAGTTTGACCTGCTTCCAGTCATGGATGCTCTTCGGTGCGGGGCCGGTGCCGTCATGGTTGGGACCGCGAAACGTACCCCACTCGGCGGGCTTGGCTGTTTCAGCCTGGGTAAAACCTGCGAGCGCGAACACGCCCGTGGCCACAACAGAGGATCGAAGAATGGATTGGATCATAAAAGGAAAGGAACTCCCGGTCATTGAACGCATGAAACCTGCACAAGGAAAGCCCGAAAGCATGCCCGCAGGCGGCGGAATCAACGAGAACGTGCTGCGGGTTCTTTCGGGGGCACGCTTCCTCCTTGCTCATCCTCTCCATCCCGGCTTCACTCCCTCCATGGATTCTGACGACTCGCTGCCCGATCTGCTGACGCTGGCGCAACTCAAGCAGGTGGCGAACACGCAGCCGCAGCCCTACCGCGTCCAGGCGCAGGTGGAGAGTGCGGTAGAGAAGCAGACCCAGGCGGGCAAACCCTACTACGAGGTCAAGCTCACTGATGGCGAGGAGTCACTGGTCTGGCGCGTGTTTGACGGCAGTCCGCTATTTTTGGAGGCTTCCAATCTTGCCCGGCAGGCCTGGATTGAACTCACCGCGCAGTGGGTGGACACGGGCAAGTTTGGACTCGACCCCAAACAACCGGTCATGCGCAAGCTCGCGGCGGATGAGGTTCAGCATCTGCTCAACGGCACCGACCAGTCACGCCAGCGCCAGCTTGAAGACTATGGCGAAATCTCCACCCGCATCGCGGCTCTTGCCGACCCGCGCCTGCGCGGCCTGGGCGAGTTGTTCATCCACAAGTTTGGCGAGCGCTTCCGCCGCACCGCCGCTGCGAGAAAAAATCATCACGCGCGCCGCGGCGGCCTGGTCGAGCATGTCGCGCAAATGATGCGCAGCGCGGCGGCCGTCTGCTCGGTGTATCCGCAGCTCAACACCGATCTCGTCATTGCCGGGGTGCTCTTTCACGACTGTGGCAAGCTCTGGGAGAACGCCTATGCGGACAACAGTTTCACGATGCCCTACCATCTGAACGGAGAAATGCTCGGCCACATCCCCCTGGGCATGGAACTCGTGAACAAGCTTTGGCGCGAACTTCTTGAGCGCCCGGAAGCTCAGGAATGGCTGCACCTTGAACCTGCCTCCGAAATGGTGCGCCTGCACCTGCTGCACCTCATCGGCTCGCACCACGGCGAGTATGCCTTCGGGGCTCCCGTGCTGCCCAAGACCCCAGAAGCGGTCGCCTTGCATCACATCGACAACATCGATGCCAAGCTCGAAATGTTCCGCCGCGGTTACGAGACCGGCACGGCACTTGGCAACGGCATCTTCGAACGCGTGTTCCCGATGCCGGCTAATTTGGTGACTCCGCTGCCGACTTTTGCGGCTCAGACGGCTGAACCGCCGAAGGATGAAAGACCTTGTGTGGGGTCTTGACACTTCTCGCAGATTGGTGACTAGGGAGCGAAGGGAAGGAGCGTGACCCGGGAATCTCCAGGCCGTTCTCGCGGTAGCCGGAGTAGCCCAGCAATTCTCCTTTTCCATCAAAGTGGGCTACCAAATACGTGACTCCAACCAGCTCGGCTCCTTCTGAAACGAGGGTCAAAGGGAGTGTAAATGCTTCGCTGGCTCCAAGGGTAATGGCATTCACGGTGGCCAGCTCTGCACCATCGAAAGCGTGGGCAACCCTGCCATGGAATTTCCAAACAAGGGTTTCAGTTGTATTGGCGGGTTTCCGGAAAGCGGACGGCTTTGCCACAGTTTCAGGCGGATCGCTCAACGACGCACCAAGATCCTGCAGCACCTGAACTTTGAAGCACGGCCTGTGCAAAAGGGAATTCCGGCCGTGTCCCGCCGCACCGGCGATCCAGGCAGAGACGCAGCTAGTTGAGATCAGGGGCAGGAGTGCGAGCAACAGGAGACTGCGGGGCGTGCGTGGGTGTGTCATGCGCCCACAGACCGTGCAAACAGGCGAAACGCCGCATTGATAAACCGTAATGCTATATGGGCGCAATCAATGAAGCTGCCAGTGACAATGCTTTGGTCGATGTACGAAGAAGGGTTTTCGGATTTCGCTGCATGTTTATCATGCGCCCGGCTTTGTCTTCAGCCCACAATGATGCCCTTGGCCTTGCGCTCTTTTTCGCGCTCCAGGACTGGCACCGTTTCGGTGGTTTCCAGCAAAGGCAGACCAAGATCGCCAATGCGGCTGAGCGTGAGCCCCTGGAACAACGGCACTTCAGCGGCGAGCCGCTTGAACACATCGTCCACACTGTGCAGACCGTTTGAACCAGTGATTTCGAGCACAATGTCGCGCAGAATTTCCCAGTCGTCGCGGGCCTGGCCGGGAGTCTCAACAGCCTTGTTCAGGCGTTGCAGGCGGCCGGTGACATTGATCATGCTGCCGCGCTTTTCAGCATAGCTGGCGGCGGGCAGGACCACATGCGCCAGTTCCGCAGTGACATTGGCCAGAATGTGACTGCTGGCCAGGAAACTGAGCTGCCCCAATGTCTCGCGGTCAAAACCGGCCTTCACCAAATTCTCGCCGAAGGCCAGCACGCCTTTGATGGTACCGGACTTGATGCCGAGTTTGATCGCCTCCAACTGGGCTCCGGGCTCGAATCCCAGAATTTGACGCAGACCGTTGGTGTTAGGATTGAGGTCGTCCGCGCGCAGGTATTTGTCGGCTCCGCCCGTACGCGGAACAGCATCAATGAATTTCGCCTGCGTCGCAGCCTGGAGTTGCTTCACCATGTAAAGCTCCTCGTTGGTCATGCGGGCTGAGCAAATGATCGCGATCTCGCCGCCGGAAAGTCCGCGCACACCTTCGGCCAGGGCTTGGACGGCCTTCTTCCAGGACACGTTCTCGTGCTTGCCCGCCACTTTCACCATGGGGTCGGTGAGACGGAATTCACTGTTCACGAAATGGAAGTCGAGGCGGCCCTGGTCGCACATCCAGGTGGAATTCACGTCGTTGTTTTCGCGCGGCGTCTGCCGGTACAGGGTGTTGCCGCGGGCGCTGATCTCGGTGTTGCAACCGCGGCCGCACTGGGTGCAAAGAGAGTTGGTTTCCTTCATGAACCACACCCGCATCTGGAAGCGGAAGTCGTTCGATGTCAGCGCCCCCACCGGACAGATGTCCACGGTGTTGAGCGAATAATTGTTCTCCAACCGGTGGCCGGGATGCACCGCCAGCGTGGTGTGGGTGCCGCGATCCGTGAAGCCAAGCACAGGGTCATCGGCGATTTCATCGGTGAAACGAATGCAGCGGCTGCACATGATGCAGCGCTCGTCGTCCAGCCGCACACGCGGCCCGATATCGACGTTCTTGGGCTTCTTCGTCTTGTCTTCGCGGAAGCGGCTGACGCCCTGGCCGTGATCAACACTGAACTCCTGCAAGCGGCACTCGCCGGCCTGGTCGCAGATGGGGCAGTCGAGCGGGTGGTTGGCGAGCAGCATCTCCATCACTCCGCGCCGGCATTCTTCCGTGAGCTTGCCTTCGGTGCGGATGCCCAGGCCTTCCGAAACCGTGTTGGCGCATGCAATGACGGGCCGAGGCATCCAGGAAATCACCGGCATGCCCTGCTCGTCCTTGGCTGCTTCCTGGCCGGGGGCGGGACGGGGCGGCATGCCCATTTCCACCAGGCACATGCGGCAGTTGCCAGGTGAACTGAGCTTGGGATGATAGCAGTAATGTGGCACTGGCACCCCGGCCTGACGACAGGCTTCGATCATGCGCGTGCCTTTGGGGAACTGCTGCCACGTGCCGTTGATCTGCACATTGACCATGTCCACGGGAGGCTTGGCGGCGGGTGTGCGGGGGGCTTCTGACATAAGGCGAAAAAGGGGGCTTCGAGCCAGTATCCGAGCGGGGTGGAGAGGGGCAAGGGAATTTGTGAAATTTTTCACAAGCGCCCGCATCGTGTCTCTTTGATTCTTTACCGCAGGGATCCCTGCTCTCCGCCCTTTGTTTTCTTCCCCGCTGCCACACTTGACAGCCATATCCTTCGGGATAGTTTTTTGCTCGACGCATCCCCCGATGCTGCCCGGAAAACTGGTTTCACGCCATGGAACCGTGCTTTCTGATAATCTTGTGCCATGGCGAACAATCCCTCTGTGCAAATCAGATAATGAACCTCTATGTGAGCAACCTCGCTTACTCGGTCAGCGATCCCGAGTTACGAGCCGCCTTCGAAGCCTACGGTGCTGTAGCCAGCGCCCGTGTTATTGCAGACCGTGAAAGCGGCCGGTCCCGCGGATTTGGCTTTGTTGAAATGCCGAACGATGCGGAAGCGAATGCCGCCATCCGCAGCCTGAACAGTCAGGACCTTGGTGGCCGCCCGATCAAGGTCGTGGAAGCCCGCCCCAAAGAAGAGCGGCCCGCAGGCAGCTTCGGTGGTGGCCGCCCAGGCGGTGGCGGTGGTGGTGGCGG
>Ga0118677_10001517_pt1 | contig 48877 bp, 40 predicted proteins | sample AliMusrvi5mmetaG_FD_86154 | JGI IMG/M metagenome (GOLD analysis project Ga0118677, IMG submission 86154) | reverse complement strand
CGTTCGTTCTGAGCCAGAATCAAACTCTCCGTGAAAAGTTTGCCCACCATTGCTGGTGGAAATTTCCTGACTATCCATATATTACCGAGTGAGACTCGGCTACTATTTGGGCCGTCAAATTAAAATTACAAAACCGACGGAAACGCACAATTCAGCATATTGCTGATTGTCTATTTGTGTTTGCGTTCTGAATTTTGCCGATGACCGGCGAAAATTCGAATCAGACTATCAAAAAGCAGACCCGGTTGGTGACGCGTCCCGCAGCGGAGTTTAACCACCGGTTCGACGTGTCGAGGTCACCCTCGGGAGATCAATTCCCTGCCAACCTTTTGGCTAGCGGGATTGTCAGAATATCCCAGCTCGCGAAAACGTCAATGGTTTTTCTAAAAAATATTTATCGCGCCTGAAACCGGCAGGGAGAATCACGGGAGGCGCGTCTGGAAACCCTTTTGCAATCGGGCTTCCAGGATGTCAACAAGAAAAAAATAAAAAAATGTCCGGAGGATTTTTTTGCGGCGGTTATGGAAAATAGAGCGGAAACGGCATCGCAACCGGTGCTCCGGGCCACCACTTTTCCACCCGAAATCCCCGTTGTCTGTCCGCCCGATGGGGGGCGTCGCACTCACGCTTTCGATGCATGCATTCAAAATTTTCGCGGGAACGCTGTTTACAGGCGGCCGCGTCGATGGTTTGCTCGAAGGGTATGTCTTCCCAAGCACTTGATATCCATTCCCAGGGCGGTTTCAATTTTCCCACGGGCGTCTCGCTTTTGAAGGATTCCCTTCGGAATAAAGGCACGGCATTCAGCGAGGAGGAGCGGGACGCGCTCGGGTTGCGGGGTTTGCTGCCTCCGAGGATTTTTCCCATGGCCCAGCAGGTGGAGCGGGCGTTGAAGCAGCTGCGCAGGAAGGAATCCGACCTCGAAAGGTATATCTTTTTGACGGCGCTTCAGCAGAGGAACGAGACCTTGTTTTTCCGGCTTCTCTTGGACCATCTCGAGGAGACGATGCCGATCATCTACACGCCGACCGTCGGGCAGGCCTGTTTGGAGTATGGGGGTATTTTCCGGAATCCCCGGGGGCTTTGGATCAGCATCGAGGACCGGGGTAACGTCGAGAACGTGCTGCGCCACTGGCCAAACCAAGGGGTCAAACTGATCGTCGTGACCGACGGGGAGCGGATTCTCGGGCTCGGGGATCTCGGGGCGCTCGGAATGGGGATCCCCATCGGGAAGCTTGCGCTTTATACCGCCTGTGCGGGCCTGCATCCGTATTACTGCCTCCCGATCACCCTTGATGTGGGAACCAACAACGAAAGCCTGCTGGAGGATCCGTTCTACATCGGCTTGTCCCGTAAAAGGGCGAAGGGCGAGGAATACGGGGAGTTCCTGAATGAATTTGTGCTGGCATCCCAGAAGGTTTTTCCGGGATCTCTGATCCAATTTGAGGATTTTGGAAACCACAACGCCTTCGACCTTCTCGGCAAATGGCGGCACCGCATCTGCTGTTTCAACGATGACATCCAGGGAACCGCCGCAGTCGCCTTGGCGGGTTTGATCGCTGCCACGAAGGAGACCGGGGTGCCGCTTCGCGAACAGAAGGTCCTCTTCCTGGGCGCGGGCGAGGCCGGCACGGGGATCGGCGAACTCTTGGTCAGCGCCTTGGGCGAGGAGGGGGTGAGCGAGGCGGAGGCGAGGCTGCGCTGCTGGTTTGTGGATTCCAAAGGGCTGCTCGTTAAAAACCGGGGCGACGAAATGCCCAAGCACAAAATCCCGTTTGCGCACGATGCGGAACACGTGGCATCGCTCGCTGCGGCCGTTGAAAAAATCCGCCCGACCGCCCTGATCGGCGTCTCCGGCCAGGGGCGCTCGTTTACGGCCGAGGTCCTGCGTTCCATGGCGGCAATCAACAAGAAGCCAGTCATTTTCGCGCTCTCCAATCCGACTTCGAAAGCCGAATGCACCGCCGAAGAAGCGTATCAGCGCACCGATGGCCGGGGGATCTTCGCGAGCGGCAGCCCTTTCAAACCAGTCGATTATCAGGGAAAAACCATCTGCCCGGGGCAGGGGAACAATGTTTACATCTTCCCCGGTGTGGGTCTCGGGGCGCTCGCCTGCGCGGCAGAGCGGGTTGACGACTCGATGTTCCTCGCTGCGGCGAGGACGCTTGCTGCGGAGGTGACGTCAGAAGATCTGGCACGGGGAAGTGTTTACCCCTCTCTGACGCGCATCCGTTCCGTCTCGCTGAAAATCGCCAAAGCCGTCGCGGAGCGCGCCTATGCCTTGGGGTATGCCAAACTCGCCCGGCCGGACGATTTGGAGCAGCATGTGGCCGAGAGGATGTTCACGCCGGACTATACGGCTTATTGAAGCGCCATCTCCCGCCACGGCGCTGGAGAAATTTGGCACTCGCCCTCGTGCGGGCAAGCTGGTAGCAATCCGCCCATGAACCGATCCTTGCTCTGGGCACTCGCCGTCTGCGGCACCCTGATTTTCGCTGCCTGCGAGAAGCCGAAACCCGAGACCCCGCCGGTGGTTGTGAGTTACACCCCGGCGATCCAGAAGGATGTGATCGCCACCAACGAGTGGGTCGGGCTTCTCGACGGCTATCTCAACTCGGAAATCCAGGCCCAGGTCACCGGCTACCTCCTCACCCAGAACTACAAGGAAGGCTCGGCGGTGAAAAAAGGCGACCTGCTTTTCACCATCGATCCCCGGCCGTTCCAAGCGGCTCTCGCGCAGGCGCAGGCGGGCTACGCGCAGGCAGTGGCGCAGGCGCAGTTGCAGCAGATCACCCTGCAGCGTCAAGCCCAGCTGTATCAGACAAAAGTCATCAGCCAGCAGCAATACGACACGTCGTATCAGGACACGCAGGCGGCGATCGCCGCCGCGGCGGCGGCCCAGGCCCAGATGCAAGCCGCGCAGGTGAACCTCGACTACTGCACGATCAAAGCGCCTTTCGATGGCATCGCCGGCGTCGCGCAGGCCCAGATCGGCGATCTGGTCGGGCCGGGCGGGAAGACCGCCGTCCTCACCCAGCTCTCGCAGGTCGATCCGATGAAGATGAATTTCTCGATCACGGAAGCCCAGTATCTCAAGGCAGCGGCGCTCTTGGCGAAGCTGCAGGAGACGAATCCCGACGACCTGAAGGCGCGGCTCAAGCTCCGCTTGGCCGACGGGTCCGAATACCCGGAGTCGGGCAAGTTCGATTTCGTGAACCGGCAGGTGAACACCTCGACCGGCACGATCCAGATCACCGCGCTTTTTCCGAACGCGAACGCCGTGCTCCGACCGGGACTGTTCGCCCGGGTGACCGCGCCGGTGGAACAACTGAAAAATGCGATTCTCGTTCCCCAGGCCTCGACGGTGGAACTCCAGGGGACGTATTTCGTCAAAGTCCTCTCGCCGGATAAAACGACGGTGAAGCCCGTCCCTGTCAAGCTGGGCCCGGTTGAAGGCCAGTTGCAGGTCGTGCAGGGCGCTCTCAAGGCAGGAGACAACGTGCTGGTCGGCGGCACGGAAAAAGCGAATGCGGGATCGAAAATTGTCGCCCAGCCGTATCAGGCGCCCGCCCCTTCACCCACGCCTGCGGCCGCCAAATAAACCATGTCGAATTTTTTCATCCGCCGGCCGATTGTGGCGATGGTCATCGCGATCATCACGGTGATCGTCGGCCTGGTCTCGATGGCAGGCCTCCCGGTCTCGCAGTTCCCCAACATCGTCCCGCCGCAGATCCAGGTGCAGACGACATACGTTGGCGCCGACGCGCTGACGGTCGAGCAGTCGGTGGCCACGCCGATCGAGCAGCAGATGAGCGGGGTCGAAGGCATGGACTACATGTATTCGATCAATGCCAACAACGGCGCGATGTCCCTCAACGTCATCTTCGACACCAGCACCGTCCCCACGACAGACCAGATCCTCGCGCAGATGCGCCAGACGCAGGCCTCCTCGCAACTCCCGCAGGACGTCCGGAATTTCGGCATCACCGTCGAGCAGGCGCTCTCGTCGCCGCTCGGAGTCTTCGCCCTCTACTCGCCGAACGGGACATTCGACCCCACGTTCCTGGCAAACTACGCCTACATCAACATCAACGACCCGCTCACCCGCGTCAACGGCGTGGGCAGCGTCAGCATCTTCGGCGCCGGCCAGTATGCGATGCGGATCTGGGTGAAGCCCGACCGCCTCGCGACACTGAACATCACCGTCCCGGAGGTCATCCGCGCCGTCAACGCGCAGAACAACGTGAATCCGGCGGGCCAGATCGGCGGGGAGCCGGTCCCGAAGGGCCAGGTCTTCACGTTCACCGTCAACACCACCGGCCGCCTCGTGACGCCGAAGGACTTCGAGGAGATCGTGATCCGCGCGAACAGCGACGGCTCGATCGTTCGCGTGGGCGATGTGGCGCGCGTGGATCTGGGCGGGCAGATCTACAACCTCCAGGGTCGCTACAACGGAAAAAACGCGGCGATCGTTTGCGTCTATCAGCTTCCGGGCTCGAATGCCGTGAACACGATGAAGCAGGTGCGGGCCTTATTCGAGCAGCAGTCGAAGTTGTTCCCCGACGATTTCAAATACGAGGTCGCCCTCGACACGACGCTGGCGATCACCGAGGGCATGAAGGAAATCGTGAAGACGCTTTTCGAGGCGATGGTCCTGGTGATCATCGTCGTCTTCATCTTCCTGCAGGGCTGGCGGGCGACGCTCATCCCGCTCATCGCGGTGCCGGTGTCTTTGATCGGCACGTTCGCGGTTTTTCCTTTGCTGGGATTTTCGATCAACACGCTGTCCCTGTTCGGGCTGGTGCTGGCGATCGGGCTGGTCGTCGATGACGCCATCGTCGTGGTCGAGGCGATCGAGCACCATATCGAGGAGGGGCTCTCGCCAAAAGACGCGGCCTTCAAAGCGATGGCGCAGGTGTCCGGCCCGGTGGTGGCGATCGCGCTGATCCTGGCCGCCGTCTTCATCCCGACCGTGTTCATCCCGGGAATCACGGGGGCGATGTATCAGCAGTTCGCCGTCACGATGGCGGTCTCGGTCCTCATTTCGGCGTTCAACGCGCTCTCGCTGAGCCCGGCGCTGGGCGCGCTTCTGCTCAGGCCGAGAAAAGAGGCAACCGGGCCGCTCGGGGCATTCTTCCGGGCGTTCAACAAGGTCTTCGGATCCGCGACCAATGGCTACACCGCGATCTGCGGCGGGCTCATGCGGAAGTTTGTGATCAGCCTGTTTCTGCTGGCCCTCCTCGCGCTGGCGGGCCTCGGGCTCGGCGCCCGGATGCCGACCGGGTTTATTCCGGAGGAGGATCAGGGCTACCTTTTCGGTGTCGTGCAGCTCCCGAGGGCGTCATCGCTCCAGCAAACCGCCGCCGCTTCCGCAGACATCGAAAAGATTCTTGAAAAAACGCCCGGCGTCCAACATGTCACCTCGATCATCGGCTTCAACCTTCTCAGCACCGTCCAGAGCACATACACCGGGTTCTTTTTCATCGCGATGAAGCCGTGGTCGGAGCGGACGGCGAAAGAGCTCCAGATCGACGCCATCCAGGCGAACATCAACCGCGAGTTGGCCTCCCTCTCAAAACCCACCGCGGCGTTCGCGTTTCCTCCGCCGGCGATCCCCGGCATCGGCACGGCCGGCGGCGTGACGTTCATGCTCGAAGACCGGACCGGCGCGGGCGTCGAGTTCATCGCCAAGAACACCCAGGCATTCATGGAAGCGGCGAAGAAGCGCCCGGAACTTTCCAACCTTTTCACCACCGCGCTCTGGGACGTCCCGCAGATCTATCTCGATGTGGACAAGGCGCAGGCCATGATCCAAGGGGTCAGCCTCTCGGACGCCTACGAGACCGTGCAGACATTCCTCGGAGGATATTTTGTCAACTACTTCAACCGGTTCGGCCTCCAGTGGCAGGTGTATATCCAGGCCGAGGGCGAATACCGGACCGACATCGACAACCTCGGGCTCTTCTACGTGACAAACTCCAAAGGCCAGGCCGTGCCGGTGGATTCGTTCATCCGGGCCAAGCGCTCGTTCGGGCCGGAATTCACGATGCGCTATAACATGTTCAGATGCTCGCAGGTTAACGCCGCCGTGACGCCCGGCTATTCGACCGCGCAGGCGATGCGGGCGCTCGAGGATGTCTTCGCGCAGACGATGCCGCAGGGGATGGGATACGATTATTTCGGCATGTCGTATCAGGAGCAAAAGGCCGCCCAAGGGGTCCCGCCCGCCGCGATTTTCGGGCTCTCGCTGCTCTTCGTCTTCCTGATCCTCGCCGCCCAATACGAAAGCTGGTCGCTTCCGTTCAGCGTGCTCCTCACGACGCCCGTCGCCGTGTTTGGCGCGTTCGCAGGGCTGACGATCCGCGGCATGCAGGACAACCTTTACGCGCAGATCGGGCTCGTCATGCTCATCGGCCTCGCCGCAAAGAACGCGATCCTCATCGTCGAGTTCGCCAAGGACGAATACGAGAAAGGCAAGCCCGCCCTCGAAGCGGCGCTGGCGGGAGCCAAGCTCCGCCTGCGGCCGATCCTCATGACCGCGTTCGCGTTCATTTTGGGCACCGTCCCTCTGGCCATCGCCACCGGTTCGGGCGCTGTCTCCCGGCGCATTCTCGGAACCACGGTGATCGGCGGAATGCTCGCGGCAACCTTGCTGTCGATCTTCCTCATCCCCGCGTGCTTTTACGTGGTCGAGCGGTTTTTCGCCGGCCGAAAAGAGGATTCCCCGCCGCCGCCGGAAACGCCGCCCGCGCCCTGAACCCTCTCATGCAAGAAGGCGAGACTAACACACCTGTCGGCACGACTGTGTTTTCAATACCTGTGGCATGGGCATCCTGCCCATGCGAAATTCAGCAACGCATGGGCAGGATGCCCATGCCACGGTATTTTTTTCGGCGCGTTCTCGTTTTCCTCGCGCTCATCGCCTGCGTGCTCTTCTCTTCCTGCGCTTCCAAGCAGCCCGGTTTCCCGAATCAGCCGGACTATTCGACCGCCTATCTCGGCCCCAACGGCGAAATCTTCTTCGCCAAAACAAGAGGCTCGAAATTGCCGGCGGAAGCGGCCCCCGCGCCGGAGCCCAAATGGACGTGGTCGGGCGACGGGGTCCGCGGCGCCCCGTCGATCGTCATTGATCTCAGCGAGCAAACGGCGAGGTTCTACAAAGGGGGGGTCGAGGTCGGCACCGCCCCCGTCTCGACAGGGCGCGAAGGATACAACACCCCGACAGGAAAATTTTCTGTTATCGAAAAAGACCGCAACCACATCTCGACCCTCTACGGGGATTATGTGGATTCCAGCGGCGCGCCCGTCATGAAAAATATCGGGGTGAACGAGAACAAACGGCCGCCGGGCACCCACTTCCAAGGCGCGCCGATGCCCAACTTTCTCAGGATTACCGGCGGCGTCGGCATGCACGCCGGCTACCTCCCCGGCTACGCCGCATCCCACGGCTGCATCCGCCTCCCCCACGGCGCCGCAGAAAAATTCTACGAGAACGCCCCGGCCGGCACCCCGGTCAGCATCGTGCGCTGAGCAAAGTCAGTTTTTGAGCCGCTTCTCCAGCCAACGCAGGCAGTCGCCGTGCCAAGTGACGTCGTCTTTCATGCCGAGGCCATGGCCGCCATCCTGGTAGATGTGGCATTCAAATGGGACACCCGCTTTTCGCAGGGCAGTGACGAAGAGGAGCGGGTTTTCGACCGGCACGGCGGGATCTTCCCACGTGTGCCAGACAAAGCAGGGAGGAGTCTGCGGCGTGACATGCTTCTCCGCGGAGAGCTCGGCGCAGAGGGCTTCGGATGGGTCCGCGCCCAGCAGGTTTTCCCTGGATCCCCCGTGCGTGGCCGTGCCCATGGTGATCACCGGGTAGCAGAGAATCCCCAGGTCCGGCCGCGAACTCATCCGCTCGACAGGATCTGGACTGCCAGGATTTCCCTCATCCCATTTGGTGAGCAGCGTCGCGGCAAGGTGCCCGCCGGCGGACGAGCCGATGATCACGATCTTGTTGGGATCGAACCCGTCGGATGCAGCGCGCGAGCGGACAATCCGCAGCGCCCTCGCCGCGTCCGCCAGCATCACCGGATGCCGGTATCCGTCGCTGCCGAGCCGGTAGTTGAGCACGAACGCCTTGAATCCCTGGAGCTGGAAGACGCCCGCAAACCCTTCGCCTTCCTGCGAGGAGAGCCCGCCGTATCCGCCGCCAGGGAGGATCAAAACCGCGCAGTCCGCGAATTTGGCGCCGAACGGCTCGTAGATGTCGAGCGTGGGGATATCGGTGGAGGCGCTGCCTTTTGCGTGGGGGACAGGGTCTGACCAGAGCGGGATGGATTGCATTTTGCTGTGTGAAAAATCAGTTTCCGCGGTAGGAGCAGCGCGCGGCGGGGGTTTCGTGGATGGTGATCTCGAAGAGCTCGGGTAGCACCGGCTTCAGCTTTTTCCAAATCCAGACGCACATCATCTCGATCGTCGGGTTTTCGAGGCCGGGGATCTCGTTGAGATACGAGTGGTCGAGTTCCTCGACGATCGGCTTCATCGCCCGGCTGATTTCGGCGTGGTCGTAGAGCCAGCCGGTCTCCGGGTCCACTTCGCCCTCGGCGCAAATCTCGATGGTGAACGTGTGGCCGTGGAGGCGGGAACACTTGTGGCCGGCGGGAACTTTGGGAAGGCTCTGCGCCGCCTCGACGATAAAATCTTTGGACAATCGGACTTTCATGGCCCGCCGTTATACCCCACGCGCCCTCGGCTCCCAAATCATTTTGTGCATCTGGAGCTGAAATCTCGCCTGCAGCCGGTCGGCCAGCATCCAGTCCACGATCTCGCGCGGCTCGATGCGCCCGAAAACCGGACTCAATAGCACGGCGGCACACCGCGAGCAGAGTTCGTGGGACAGGATCTGCTCGCGCGTCCACTCGTAGTCGCCGCGCGAGCCGACCACGAACTTCACCTCGTCGCGCGCCGTGAGCAGCGGGATGTTTTCGAAGCGGTTGCGGCCGCACTCCCCGGAATCCGGGCATTTCAAATCCACGATCCGGTGGACGCGCGGGTCGATCGCCGAAATGTCGTGCGCCCCGCTCGTCTCGATGAGAACCGTTCGCCCGGCATCGCAGAGCGAGGCCATGAGCGGCAGGACATTCCTCTGAAGGAGCGGCTCGCCGCCCGTGACCTCGACCAGCGGGCAGTCGAACGCCAGAACCTCCGCGAGGATCTCGTCAAGCGCTCGCTTTTTCCCTTCGAAGAACGCATACTCCGTGTCGCAATACGTGCACCGCAGGTCGCAGCCTGTCAGCCGGATAAAAACGCACGGAAGCCCAGCCCACGTGCTCTCGCCCTGGATCGACTGGTAAATTTCGTTGATTTTCAGTGTGGCAGACATTTTGGCACCATCTAACCCTCAAAAATTAAAATTCTCCATTGCTGTTCCGCCACTTTGCGACCGACAGCCTTTGCTTGAGTCGTGCCGTCAAAAGGTCGGTTCATTTCTGTTTACACAACGGATGATTCGCGGGCTCGGGCTCCATGGGCTTTCTCCCCACTGAACAATTGGGGCGATGCCCAGCTACTGCCAGTGGGCGGGGATCCAAATCCTGCGCCCGTTGGAAGTCCCCCATGTCCCCTCGACCCAAATCGAGTCGCGCGATGGTGGGAGCCCGCGTTCCGGGCTCGGGGATGACGGCCCGCCGTTGACATAATCCGCATCGGAATCTCTACCGGGCTTTGGAGTGTGCGGTCCCCGGTCAATCATCTCGAAAAGCGCGTATCCGATCGGGTCCGGCGGACGCCAGCGCCCCTCCGGATTTTGGCACCCCACCAGGAATCCCGAGATTCCACAAAGAACGGCAACAAGTTTCCTCATGATCAAAAGTCTGCGATTCGCGTGGCCGCACCATGCATCAAAACGGGAACAAGTGCAAACGATCCTGCGGTTCAAAATTGATGGTGGCCCCGGATGTCTGAACTTGCCCGCGTTTCCGCCTGGTGTTAGAAGTCATCCATGAAACCGACGCTTCTGCTTTTTATGGCCTGCGCAGGCCTGGCGATGGCTCAGGATTTTGTGGCTCCCGCCGGGCGGCACCGCGCGGTCGTCCAGGAGATCGAAGCGCCCAAGCCCACGATCGAGGGGATGGTGAAGGAAATTTTCACGAAGAAGCCGTGGCAGGCGGTGAACCCGCTGGCACCCAAAACCTATGGGACGGGAGAAAAGTTCGTCTCGCGGGATTTCGGTCCCGGCACTCCCCACCATTCGGAAACACTCACGGTTGTCGGCGTTGAATGGTAACCGTCCCGCGGTGGCGCTCTTCTGCGCGACGTTTTTGCGTCCGGAGATGCTCCACATCCACCGGCAGATCTCCGGGCTGAAAAATTTCTCGCCGGTCGTCATCACGCAAAAGCGGGAAGGGGATTGGGACGCGGAACGGGTGGAAGTTGTCCGGCGGTCGGCGTTCCGGTTTGTGGGGCGCGGAGCGGAGCGCTGGCTCGGAACGCCGTGGCAGATCACCCGGGCGGAGTCCGAAAAGATGCGGGCGATCCTGCGGGGAACGGAGGCTTCGCTCCTGCATATCTTCTTTGGAAACGTGGCGGTTCACATGCTCCCGATGATCCGGCTCTCCGAAGTTCCTGTCGTCATTTCCTTTCATGGAGCCGACGTGGCCGGGCAGATCGCCTCGCCGGGCTTCGAGGATGCCCGCGGCGAGATGTTCCGGCGCGCCCGCCTCGTGATGTGCCGCTCGGAGCAACTTGCGGAAAAAGTCGGTGCGCTCGGGTGCTGCGCCTCGAAACTCCGGATCATGAGAACCGTTCTGCCGCCAGTGCAGGGCTTCCCCCGCACCCCTCCCGCCGACGGCGGATGGCATATCGTGCAGGCGTCCCGGCTGGTTCGAAAAAAGGGCATCGCCACCGCGCTGCGGGCGTTCGCGGGATTTCTGAAAATCCACCCCAACGCGATATTTACGATTGCCGGCGAGGGACCGCTGGAAGAGGAACTGCGCGGGGTCGCCTCTTCGCTTGGCATTTCTGGAAGCGTGGAGTTCCCGGGGTTTCTGCCCCAGGCTGCGCTCGTCCGCCTCTACGCTGGCGCCCACATTTTCGTGCATCCCAGCGAGACGGTCGGCGGCGATGTCGAGGGCATCCCGAATTCTCTTCTCGAAGCCATGGCCTCCGGCCTTCCCTGTGTGGCGACCGATCACGGCGGCATCCCGGAAGTCATTCAAAACGGGATCACCGGGATGCTCTGCAAGGAAGGAGACTGGCAGGGGATCTCGGCGGCCCTCCTGCGCCTCGCGGATGAGCCCGAACTCCATGCGCACGTCTCGATGGCGGGATCGGAATTTGCAAACAAGGAGTTCTCCGCCGAGAAACAAATCGCCAACGTCGAGCGCCTCTACCGCGAGGCGATCGGATAACGTGTTTCGCCCGAAAACGGCGTTTCTTGTAGAGGAATTCTGAAAGAATTTCTCAATCGCCGTTTTCGGGTTTAGTGAGGAGTCGTGCCTCTTCTCGAATCCCGCTTCCGCCCTCCTTGGTATCTGCGGAACTGCCATGTCCAGACGATCCTGCCGGTGCTGGCGGCCGGAGGCTCCGGGAGTGAATTCCGGAGCGAGCGACTCGAGTTGCCGGATGGGGATTTTCTCGATCTGGACTGGATGGAATCCGGGCATGAGCGTCTGGCGATCCTGTGTTCCGGCCTGGAGGGAAACTCGCGCGATCCGGGGATGTTCCGGCTCGCGAGGAGTTTCAAGGCGGCCGGATGGGATGTCCTGTCTTGGAACTACCGCGGTTGCAGCGGCGTGCTGAACCGGCTGGTGCGTTCTTATCATAGCGGTGCGACCGAGGATCTCGCGGCGGTCGTCGCGCACGCGGGCGGGAGGCCGCTCGCGCTGGTGGGCTGCAGCATCGGCGGCAACCTGGTTTTGAAGTTTCTGGGCGAGGCCTCGCCTCCCGCGAATATCCTCGCGGCCGCCGCGGTTTCCGCGCCCGTGGATCTGGCTTCCACGGCGCGGGCTCTCGACAGGAGGCCCGGCAACCGGATTTATCTGCGGCGGCTCATCGCAAGCCTCCGCACAAAAATCCGCGCCAAATCGGCCGCCATGCCCGGACGCATCGCTCTGGAGGGCCTGGAGGGTCTGCACGGATTCGAGCATTTCGACGACCGATACACCGCGCCGACGCACGGGTTCCTGAGTGCCGAAGATTACTGGCAAAAATGTAGCGCGCGCCAATTTCTCCCCGCCATTGACGTTCCGGCCCTCCTCCTCAGCGCGAAGGACGACCCCTTCCTCACCCCGGAGTCATTTCCTTTTTCCGAGGCCGGGGACAACCCTCGCTTCTCCCTCGAAGTTCCCGAGCGTGGCGGGCATCTCGGGTTTCTGGACACCAGGGGCTCATGGATCGGGAAACGCGTCCCCGCGTTCCTCTCCCGTTTCGTCCCGTAATGCGACGCACTAGCCCGCATATCTCACACTTTGCGGTGCGAGGGGCGCACACGTCTGTGGAGCGCACCCGGCCCGGGTGCGGGCGGCAGCGGCCCGCTGCCGCGAACTTCTTGCGTTTGTGAAGGGAAGCCTGTTTCGGCGAGGCCGCCGAAACCCGCACCCGGGCCGGGCGCGCTCCCCAGAACACTCCGCCCGGCGGTTTCTCTGAAGTATGAGATATGCGGGCTAGGGAACCGGAGTCCTGGTTCGTAGTCGTGGAGAACTCGTTCTGCGGCCCCATTTTGACAAGGCACAGGTCGGGAATGTTGCACTTGTTGGCGGCGGCCGTGATGCGGTGGAGATGCCCTTGAATTCTATGGGCTGGCCGAGTAGATTTTCATGTATGGGACTCTTTCATTCCGGCATGAACTACTGGCAGAAAAAGTCGCTGAGCGACCGTCTCCACAAACAGGGACGCTATGCGCCCACGCCCGTCCCTGAATTGCCAAGGCCGATCCCCACGCAGCCCGCCGCATCGCCTGCGGGCGGAAAAAGCACCCAACTGAAACCGAAAATTGAAGTGCCGGGCATTCGCCACCGGGTTGCTTCCATCCGGCGGGCGACAAAAATTCCGTGGCCCGACAAAGAGACCCTCGCCAAGTTGCTCTGGGAAAAGCCCGCCACTCAAATCGCAGCGGAGCTGGGTGTTTCTGATACGGCTGTAAAGAAACACTGCCGGCAGCTCGGCATCACCAAGCCTCCGAGGGGTTACTGGGCAAAACTGGCAGCGAAAAGCTAGCTCACAGCCGGCCCTCGTCGGCGTCGATGTATTCGAACATCGTCCGGATGTCGTCGCGCGACTCGAAGCCGCTCTCTTTTTTCCGGCGGGCGAGGATTTCGGCCACCTCGTCGTTCCATCCGCGCTTGCTCATGAAAGCATTCCAGACCTCGATCTCGCTTTCGGTCGGGCGCTTTCCGTTTTCGAAGCACCATTCGAGCGCCTGCACGTCGTCCAGGCCTTCGAGAACCTTCGCGCGCAGCGCGTCGTATTTGACCCCGAGAAAATCCACGCACCGCTCGTCGAACCCCTTGCCGAGGTTCGCGTGCAGGTCCGCGTGCAGCTCGCCGGCAGCCATGAGGCGGATCTTCTCGGCCATACGTCCGAAGTAAACGATGCCGCCAACTTTTTCTGAAGGTGATTTCGGGTATTTCATAGGTGACCAATGATGCCTTCAAATCCGTCGCGCGCGCAAGGGAGTTCTCAGCCCGACCGGCTTCGCTTGGGCCTCTCGTAAGCTCTCCCCTTGCGCGTGAGCGTCGCTGTTGCCATCAGTTCGGCAAGCGTCATCGTCACGGGTTCGCCTTGCTTAAGTGCTCGTGGTCTCGGTAGCGCCCCCCAAAGCACTTCGGCCACGCGGTCAGGCGTGGGTCCTTGGAAGAAGCTTTCATGCGGAATCACGAGCGGGTGCGGCGTTTGCCAAAAAGCGGCTATGCAAAGAGACATTGTCCGGGGGATAATTGACGGAACAAAAAATGAAACAACGTCAAATAGAAGGGAGCTTGGGCGCTTCGACAACAGGGTCGTTTGGCCCAGCAAGCCGCCACAATATCGAGCCTGAAATGGAGGCCTTTAGACAATCGCTCGGTTTGTTTCTCTCTGCTGGATAAACCCTTGCCGAGACAAATTCCCCTTCTTGTGGCTCAGGGAGTCCGAGTTTTCTGGCAAGCGTCTTATGCGAGCAATAATCCCCTAAAATGATGATCCCTTCGGGTTTCAACAAGGATCTCGCCCCGCCATTTCCCCGGACTCTTTTCATGTAGTCCTCTTGCTGGGCAACAGTTGCAATAATCGCCCGGCCAATCCGTCTTTTTTGCGCCACGCGAAAAAGTTCATTGATGCGCTGCTGCCCGGAGCTCCTGTTCTGAAAAATTCTGGCGACATCAACGTCCGGGAGTTGAAGAAGAACATTCGGGGGCATTTCAGCGTTCTTGAACAACCACTCAACAGCCTGCATCCCTGCCTTATTGAGGGTAACCTTTTTGTCCTGGTTGCCGCCCGAGTTCAAATGGCTTTCAGAAGCTCGCACGAGCCCCATGCTCCATTTGGGAGTGGCCGTGTCCTCCGCCCAGACAAGGAGGCAAACCTCCCCGCGCGCCTCGAGTGGGATCATCCAGCCGCCCAGTTTTTGCGAGAACTTGCAGTCCACTTCAACCCCAGCGATCTGGTAATCCATCTTGTTGCCGTCTTGGATTTCCTGCTCAAATTCACGACGCAAGTTGATTTCGACCAAACTGCCGAAGTGGGTTTTTTCTGTTTTGAAAAGTTGAGAAACCCGAAAACGTCCCGTCTTCTGACCGTAATAAATTTGGTCGTAGGTATCACGCAGAACACTGGCAATCCGACACTCCAAGTTTGGTATCTGGCGAAAACTGTTTTTTACTGCGGCGAGTTCTCGGTCAGGCATACGGTTATTGCTTTTGCCTCCTCGAGGAAATTGCTGCGGTTTCCACCTCTCTCAGCAGTTGCCAAAGCGGAAATTTCAAGGCTTTCGCTATGCGAGCAGCCGCCTCTATCGTTGGTTTTCTGACACTGCGTTCAACCATTCCGACATACGTGGGATGGAGTCCGGCGGCCTCAGCCACCTGCTCCTGGGTAAGCTGCTGTTTGAGCCGAAGCGCACGAACTGTCCTGCCAAAGCGAGCCGAGATGCTCTTAGAAGTCACACATCACTGTAATTAACGGCACCCTCTTCCGTCCACAGACCATAGTATTTATCACGGCTTGCGGAATATTTCTTGCGGCTCCAAGTTTCGCAGGTATTGAATGGGCCAGCATGAGTTTTTCAGTTTTGGAGTTGTGTGCGGGGGGAGGAGGCCAGGCTCTGGGGCTGGAGATGGCCGGATTTCACCACGCCGCCGCCGTCGAATACGAACCTCAATTCTGCACAACCCTGAGGCTTAATCGACCGCACTGGGATGTCAGGCAGCAGGACCTTCGTGATCTGCGGCCATCAGACTTCAGCGGGGTCGACCTTCTTGCAGCCGGCGTCCCTTGTCCCCCGTTCAGCATTGCGGGCAAGCAGCTTGGTCAAAATGATGACAGAGACATGTTTCCAGCGGTCTTGCAGATTATCCGGGAGGCGAAACCGCGAGGCGTGCTTTTTGAAAATGTCCCGGGGCTTGCAGCGGCAAAATTTTCTGACTACCGGAGCAACCTCCTGAAAGAACTTTCCCACATGGGCTATCAACCTGAGTGGCAAATGCTCAACTCCTCGCATTTCGGGGTTCCTCAGCTTCGCCCGAGGTTTGTGCTTATCGCCCTCAAACCACGGGATACGGAATGTTTCCGTTGGCCCGTGTCGCGCTCCAAGGCAGTCCATGTCGGAGAAACCCTCATTGACCTGATGGCGCTGAATGGTTGGGATGGAGCAGAAGCTTGGGCGGAACGGGCTGCGGGCGTTGGTCCCACCCTTGTCGGCGGTTCCAAAAAACATGGCGGTCCAGACTTGGGACCCACGCGCGCCAAACGGCAATGGCGGGAACTCGGCGTTGACGGAATGGGTATTGCGGACGAGGCACCGGATGTCACCTTTCCGCAAGATGGCTTTCCCCGTCTGACCATCCGCATGGCTGCCCGCATACAGAGTTTTCCCGATTCTTGGGAGTTTTCGGGTCGGAAAACCATCGCATACCGTCAGATCGGGAACGCCTTTCCCCCGAAAGTGGCAAAGGCTATCGGTTTATCAATTATCTCCGCATTCAACCGCCAGTCACGTTACGCGGCCGCGGCTGAACAGTTTGATGAGGAACCAAGGCTGCTAGAGCATCGACGCCCCGCATCCCGCCTCAGCAAAAATCGGAAACTATAAGTCAAGGCTCATGACCTCGGAACTTGCGGTCGCAATTTGCAGCCGCCTTCCCTTTCTCCCCATCGGACAGCCGGAAGACAAAATCGACAGGGAAGCGGTCAGCGTTGCGTTTGACCGGTTCGTAGAGGCGTTTGGTGGGGCGCCGCAGATCGCGGCCAAAAGCCACGCGCCAGCCACGCATGCTCCCCAGAACGTCTGCGGGAAGGTCGGCTACAATGCGCGGGTTTGCCGGCGCACTGTCCTTCTCATGGCTTCTTATCCTTTTTGAGCACGTCCGGTTTTTTGAGCGATTTCTTTTCCTCGCTGGTGAGGCGACGGTTTTTCACGTCATCGGCGGGAGGGAGGGATTCCGGGCGGATGTCGCGTTCGAGCAGGGTGCGCATCTGGGAGATGGCGATGCCGTTGAGCGTTGCGAGGCGTTCCGGTTGTGGCAATCCCTGGCGGATGAGGACGGAGTTCAGGCTTTCGAGGTTGGTGAGAACGACGAGCTGTTCGAGCGGGGCGTGGTCGCGGATGTTGCCCTCGGCGTCGGGGTGGGCGTCGCGCCATTGCTTGGCGGTCTGTCCGAAAAGGGCGACATTGAGGAGGTCGGCCTCGCTGGCATAAATCGTGGAGGCCTGAGCCTTCGTGATGGCAGGCGGAAGGAGGGTGAAATCCATGAGGCAAACTCAAAGGCGATGTCCCTGTGGGCATACGTGCCGCCATAGCGACCGGACTTTGACGTGATTCCAACGGCAAGAGTCGTTTCGATCCAGCGTTGGGGAGAGAGCACAAAGTAGTTGCTGCCCGCCTCATTTCTAAACCTCTCGAATTCGAGAGGTTTAAAACCCGGGTTGCTCAACTGCTCCCAGAGCCCGAGGAATTCAATGGTGCTGCGGCCGCGCATCCAATTGTTGATGACGGCAAAAGGCTCACTCGAGTCGCGATGCCGAGCGATGTCGGTGAGGGATAGATAATCGCCATCCTTGCTGGAGATGATCGATATGGGTGTTCCGCGAACTGCGATGGTGCTGGTTTTGGCTTTGCTCATGGGTTCTCAAAAGGTGGTCGTATTCAAGGCCCCGATCAAAGGCCCGCTGGCCATCAAAGACTTCCAGCACATTCTCGCGGGGGTGACTTCGGGCCTTCATCACCGGGATTTTTGCAGATGCGCGGAAATCGTCACGCCTTCTTTGTTGCCCCCCGGCGGCATGGGGAGGCATGATGGGCGGCCTGTGAACGGACCACTGATCATCGCCGGGCGGGAGTTTTCCTCGCGGCTCCTGCTGGGGACGGGAAAATTTTCCTCGAACGGGACGATGCGCGACGCGCTTGAGGCGAGCGGAGCGCAAATCGTGACCGTCGCCCTGCGGCGCGCGGATCTGAGCGGGAAGCACGACCCGTTCGCCAACATCCTCGATTTTGTGGATTCGAAAAAATTCCTGCTGCTCCCGAACACGAGCGGCGCGATGAACGCGGAGGAAGCGGTGCGGTTGGCCCGTCTGTCTGCGGCGGCAGGCCTTCCGATGTGGGTGAAGCTGGAGATCCACCCCGACCCGCATTATCTTTTGCCGGACCCGGTCGAGACGCTCGCGGCGGCGGCGGTGCTCGTGAAGGAAGGGTTCACCGTATTGCCCTACATCAACGCGGATCCGGTCCTGGCGCGGCGTCTCCAAGATGTCGGCACCGCCACGGTGATGCCGCTGGGCTCGCCGATCGGCAGCAACCGCGGCATCGAGACCCGCGCGCAGATCGAAATCATCATCAAGCAGGCGACGGTCCCGGTGGTCGTGGATGCCGGGATCGGTGCCCCGAGCCATGCGGCGGAAGCTATCGAGCTCGGGGCTGATGCCGTGCTGGTGAACACCGCGATCGCCGCAGCGGATGATCCCGTCCGCATGGCGAGAGCGTTCCGGCAGACGGTCGAAGCCGCGCGAGAGGCGGTCGAGGCCGGGCTCCCGACGCGGCTTGGCCAGGCCTCGGCAACCAGCCCGCTCTCCGCATTTCTCGACACGCTCTGACGATGTCCACCGAAACCATCACCCCCATGATGCAGCAGTATCACGCCGTCCGGCGCGAACTGCCGACCGGCACGCTGCTGATGTTCCGGCTGGGGGATTTTTACGAGATGTTCGGCGAGGATGCCTTGGCGGCGGCCCCTGTCTTGAATGTGGCGCTGACCAAGCGCGGGGCGACGCCCATGTGCGGGGTCCCTTTCCATGCCGCGCGCGGCTACATCGAAAAGCTGATTGCGGCCGGCTGGCGGGTCGCGATCTGCGACCAGGTCGGCGAGGTCACCGCCGGGAAACTCGTGCGCCGCGAAGTCTCGCAAATCCTCAGCCCCGGCACGCTCGACGACTTCGGTCTCGACGACCGGAAGCCGAACTACCTGGCCGCGGTCAGCGAGAGAAAAGGCGCGTTCGGGCTTTCGTGCGCGGACCTGAGCACCGGGGAATTCCGGCTCACCGAGCTGGAGTCGCTCGCGGCGCTGCTCGACGAGCTGGCGCGGGTGAGCCCGGCCGAGATATTGATCCCCGACCACCAGGCCGCGCTCTTTGCCCCGCTCGCGAAACATGCCGTGATGGACGGCTACCTGTTCGAGCTCGAGCCCGCCTCGGAAATTTTGCTGGGTCATTTCAAAGTCCAGTCGCTCGACGGTTTCGGCTGCGGGGATCTGCCTGCCGGGGTGGGGTCCGCGGGCGCGCTCCTGCACTACATCACCCGCCAGATGCGCCGCCAGGCCGGTCATCTCCGGCAGTTGCGGCCCTACCGGCGCAGCGCGTATTTGATCCTCGATGCCTCGACGCAGAGCCACCTCGAACTCGTCGCCTCGCGCGCCGGGCGCGGGATGACGTTGCTCGGCGCGCTCGACCGCACGGCCACGCCGATGGGAGCCAGGCTGCTGCGCGAATGGGTTCTGCACCCGTTGAGCACGGCGGAAGAAATCGAGGCACGGCAGGATGCCATCGCAGCGCTGCTCGAAGACGCGCTCCTCCTCGGAGACCTGCGCTCACGGCTGGCCGAGATCCGTGACATCGAACGGGCGACGGCCCGCCTCGGCGGGCCGTCCGGGAATGCGCGCGACCTCGCCGCGCTGTCGCAATCGCTCGAGCGCATCCCGGTCCTCGCGGCGAGCCTCGGGGTCGCCGACCACCTGCCTTCCGCGCTCCTGAGCGGCATGGGCTCGCGCCTGCACGCGCTCCCCGAACTGACCACGCGGCTCCGCTCGGCTTTGGTGGACGAGCCGCCCGCGCTGGTCCGCGAAGGGGGCATGATCCGGCCTGGCTTTGATCCAGCCCTGGACGAGTTGCGCTCCGCCTCCCACGAGGGGAAAAGCTGGATCGCCACGCTCCAGGAAAAAGAGATCGCCCGCACCGGAGTCAAGTCGCTGAAAGTCCGCTACACCTCGGTCTTCGGGTATTTTATCGAGCTCACGAAAGCGAACCTCTCCTCCGTCCCGGACGACTACATCCGCAAGCAGACTACCGTCAACGGCGAGCGGTTCATCACGCCGGAGCTCAAGGAGGTCGAGGGAAAAATCCTCGGTGCCGACGAGCGGGCGCGGGCGCGCGAGATCGAGCTGTTCGCCGGCCTACGCGCCGACGTGCTCGCCGAGTTGCCGAAGCTCCAGGAAACCGCCGACACGCTCGCCTCGCTCGACGCGCTCTGCTCGCTGGCCGAGACCGCGCGGCTCCACGGCTACTGCCGTCCGGAGATCGAAGAAGGGCTCGTTCTGCACATCGAGGACGGACGCCATCCGGTTCTGGACCAGCAGCCGGGGGGAGAGCGGTTTGTGCCGAACGACACCGACCTGGGCAATGAAGGAAAAACCTTCGCGATCCTCACCGGGCCGAACATGGCCGGAAAATCCACCTACATCCGCCAGGTGGCGCTCCTCGTCCTGCTCGCGCAGATGGGAAGTTACGTGCCCGCGAAGTCGATGCGGGCCGGGTTGGCTGACAGGATCTTCACCCGCGTCGGGGCCAACGACGACCTCGCGCGCGGCCAGTCCACGTTCATGGTCGAGATGAACGAAACCGCCAACATCCTCAACAACGCGACCTCGCGCAGCCTCGTCATCCTCGACGAGATCGGCCGCGGCACCTCGACGTTCGACGGGCTTTCCATCGCGTGGAGCGTGGCCGAGCACCTGCACGACCAGATCGGCTGCCGGACGCTGTTCGCCACCCATTACCACGAGCTCACCGACCTCGAACGCACGCGCCCCGGTGTTCTCAACCTCAATGTCGCCGTCCGCGAATGGAACGACCAGGTCATCTTCCTGCGGAAAATTCTGCCCGGCCGGGCGGACCAAAGCTACGGGATCCAGGTCGCGCGCCTCGCCGGGCTCCCCGACTCGATCATTTCCCGGGCAAAAGAAATTCTCTCGAACCTGGAAAAAGCCGAGCTCAACGCCGACGGCGAGCCCGCGTTCGCCAAAGGCCGCCGCAAGCGCCTCGTCCCCGACCCTGCCGCCCAGATGACGATGCTGTGACGGTTTGGCCGGGAGGGCGAGGCTCCGCCCGAGCCGTAATATTTTGTGGCTCACCGAGGCTTCGAGCCTCACGCCAACAAGCGTTGTGGGATTCCAAAAAAGTCCAAATGTGTCTTGGCATGCCTCCTGCTTTCTTTCCCACCTATGGAAATGAATGGACGGCCCTGTGACGAAAATGTCACAAATGGCCCGTTGAAGGCTGGGGAAAAGCGGGCAGCTTTGCGCCTGAAATAAGTGCGCGTTGGCAGGGAATCCTGCCAACCCCTCTGCTCACGGCCGGATGGAGCACACAACATGCCGACATTGATATCAAACAACGCGGGATCGGAGGGCAAGGTTTATCCTTTGGGAAGCGCCATGCTCTTGATCGGAAGGGCCGCAAAGGCCGCGCTGCGCATTGAAGATGCCGCCATCTCCAAAAATCACGCCTCCATCGTCCGAATCAACGGAGAGTTCCTGCTCAGAGACAAAGGCTCCACGAACGGGACATTTGTCAACGGCAAGCCGATCACGGAAAAGACCCTCAGCCACAATGACCTGATTCGCTTCGGGCCCTACCAGTTTCAGGTGGATTTGGAATCCCCAGACCCCCAGCAATCTCTGCCGGGCAAAACGGTCGCCAACCTGCGCCTTGATGGTCAGGAGTATGCACGCTCCGTCATCCTCACAAAAGCCGTCGGCAAGTCGCAAAATGACGCCGTGCAAATCATGATCGCCGGGAAAGCTCTTGGGGCATTGGGAGATGGCCGGCCGCAAGCCAATTACTTTCTCGTGTGGGGTCTCACGATCTCCCTGCTCCTGTTGGCCGGTCTCGGCTACATGTTCTATGCGAAGTTCCAAGAAACCGCCGTTCTGGAGGACCTCTACGAACGGAACACAAAAACGATCGAGTCCCTGAAAAAGCAACTCGCCGCCTCCTCTGCGTTGATCGCCGACCAGCAGACGGAACTCGCCAAGGCCGGACAGGAACTGAGCCTCGCCAATGATTCCAACAAAAAAGCCGAGTTGGAGTTGGGAAAACTGAGAAATGAAACCTATAATTTGGATGCCAGCAAGCAGGCCGTCCAGAAAACAACCTCCTCCCCAAATGCCTTCCCGGTAACTTCCGTGGAGAACCCCCCCGCCGCCTCGCAGCGACCCGCTGCAAAATTGCTCCCGCTTCTGGAGTTTCCTGAGAAGGTCAATTTGGTGAAAGACACCAGCGTGCCCCTGACCGCCGATGGGAAAATTGTCGGGAGTATCAAATTGCCGAAGGACAAACCTTTTGTCGTCACGGGCATTGCGGGCGAGAACGTGCGCATTGAATTCGATGGCAAACCGGTCGAGATTCCCAAAGCCAACACCGACTTCCTTGACCAACTGAAAGCGGCAAATTCCTCGATCCGGTCCATCAACGAGTCGCGCCAGCGCGAGCAAGATGCCTTGAACGAGAAGGACGCCGCAGAAAAGGCTCTCGCCGCCAAACAGGTGGACGAAGAAATGGAAAGACTCGCGTCCAACAAGACCAGCCTCTCCCTCCGCATCTCTGAGAGCACCACCGATGGACTGGTGGGCACGGTGGCATCCGGCCCGCAACAGGGCGTGAAGGTCATCCTCAGCGGCGTGGACCCGCAAAGCTATGTCCCAGGAGAGCTCTGGAGCGGCGAAGCCTACCCCATGGGAATTTTCAAAAAATCCGAATTTCTACGCTACCGTCAATACACCACAAAACTGGACGAATACGTGGCGTTTAAGCGTCAGTCACCCCCGGTTCCCTAGCCCGGAAAAATCACCGGGGGCAGGTGACTACAGCTTCGCGAGAATCTCATTAAACGTCGCGCTCGGGCGCAAAGCGGCGGAGGCGAGTTTGTCGTCCGGTTGGTAGTAGCCGCCGATGTCGGCCGGTTTGCCTTGGACGGCGAGGAGTTCGGCGGCGATCTTTTCTTCGTTTGCGGTGAGCTGTTCGGCGATCGGGGTGAAGATCGCTTTCAGTTCTTTGTCGTTGTCCTGGGCGGCGAGGGCCTGGGCCCAATACATGGCCAGGTAGAAGTGGCTGCCGCGGTTGTCGGTGGTGCCGAGTTTGCGTCCGGGCGAGCGGTCGTTTTCGAGGAATTTTCCGGTGGCGGCGTCGAGCGTGTCGGCGAGGATTTTGGCTTTCGGGATATGGAACGTTTCGGCGATGTGTTCGAGCGACGGGGAGAGGGCGAAGAACTCGCCGAGCGAATCCCAGCGGAGGTAGTTTTCCGCGACGAACTGCTGGACGTGTTTCGGGGCGGAGCCGCCGGCCCCGGTCTCGAAGAGCCCGCCGCCGTTCATGAGCGGGACGATCGAGAGCATCTTCGCGCTCGTGCCGAGCTCGAGGATCGGAAAGAGGTCGGTCAAATAGTCGCGGAGGACGTTGCCGGTGACCGAGATCGTGTCCTTGCCTTCCACCATGCGTTCGAGGCTGAGCTGGCAGGCCTCGGCCGGCGGGAGGATCCGGATGTCGAGGCCGGACGTGTCGTGACCTTTGAGGTAAGTTTTTACCTTGGCGATGACCTGCGCGTCGTGGGCGCGGTTTTCGTCGAGCCAGAAGATGGCGGGCGTGTCCGTGGCGCGGGCGCGGGCGACCGCCAGCTTCACCCAATCGCGGATCGGGGCGTCCTTCGCCTGGCAGGCGCGCCAGATGTCGCCCTGCTCGACCTGATGCTCGATCAGAGTTTTCAGTTTACAGTTTACAGTTTTCAGTTCAACGACGCGGACGGTCCCGTCCGCCGGGATCTCGAAGGTTTTATTGTGCGAGCCGTATTCCTCGGCGGCCTGGGCCATGAGCCCGACATTCGAGGCTGAGCCGATCGTGCGGGGGTCGAGAGCGCCGTGCTTTTTGCAGAAGTCGATCGTCGTCCGGTAAATTCCGGCGTAGCTGCTGTCGGGGATGACGGCGAGGGTGTCCTGCGCCTTGCCATCGGCGTTCCACATCTGGCCGGACGTGCGGATCATGGCGGGCATCGAGGCATCGACGATGATGTCGCTCGGGATGTGGAGGTTGGTGATGCCTTTGTCGGAATTTACCATCGCGAGCGCCGGGCGGCCGGCATAGACGGCTTTGATGTCGGCTTCGATCTCGGCCCTCTTGCCGGCGGGGAGCGTCTGGATCTTGGCGAGGAAATCTCCGAAGCCGTTGTTGAAGTCCACCCCGAGGTCCTTGATGACGCCGGCATGTTTCGCGATGAGGTCTTTGAAGAAAACCTTCACGGCATGGCCGAAGATGATCGGGTCCGAGACCTTCATCATCGTGGCTTTGAGGTGGACGGAAAAAAGCACGCCGTCCGCCTTGGCCTTGGCGATTTCCTTTTCGAGGAACGCGACGAGCGCCTTCCTGCTCAGGAACGTGCCGTCGAGGATCTCGCCGGCTTGGAGCGGGAGCTTGTCCTTGAGGACGGTGACCGCTCCGTCCTTCGCGACGAATTCGATTTTGACGTTTGTCGCCTCGGGGACGGTCACGGATATTTCGTTTGAGAAAAAGTCGTCCTTGCCCATCGTGGCGACGGTGGTTTTGGAATCGGCCGACCATTTGCCCATCGAGTGCGGGTGCTTGCGGGCGTAATCCTTGACCGCCTTTGGCGCGCGGCGGTCGGAATTTCCCTCGCGGAGGACCGGGTTCACGGCGCTGCCCATGACTTTTCCGTAGCGGGCTTTGATTTCCTGTTCGGCATCGGTTTTCGGGGCCTCGGGATAATCGGGGAGCTTGTAACCTTTTTTCTGGAGTTCGGCGACGGCCGCCTTGAGCTGCGGGACGGACGCGCTGATATTCGGCAGCTTGATGATGTTCGCCTCGGGCTGGAGCGTGAGGGCGCCGAGCTCGGCGAGCGCGTCGCCGGTCTTTTGGTCATCGGAGAGGAAATCGGAGAAATTGGCGATGATCCGTCCGGCGAGCGAGATGTCGCGGGCTTCCACCGAGATCCCGGCGTGCTTCGTGAAGGCCTGGATGATCGGCAGCAGCGAGAAGGTGGCGAGCGCCGGTGCCTCGTCTGTCTTGGTGTAGATGATGGTCGGAAGCTTGGGCATGGCAGCGGATTTGTTGCCTGCCATTTAAGGCATCGGCCCTGCGGGGTCAAACCTCGAAACGGAGCCTACTCCATTGGAAAGACGGGGTTTGCTGCGTAGAAACCATACAGTGGCACTTATTTCGCCTCGGTGAACTTCATGCTCTTGAGCACTTTTTCCAGAACGTCTCTGTCCTCGGATGAAATCGTCTGTGTGGTTACCATGGTGAGACTGGCCGCGTGGTTGTCATCCACTTTTACTAGGATCAGCGTTACGTTCACCTCTTCGCCTTGGGGATTTTTCGTCGTCCCAATGTAAGCCGTTCCCATTCTCCCCGCAATTTCCACATCCTGCCTCCTGTTGCTGTCGTCAATCTTGGCACCATTGAAAATGGCTCTATACAGAACGTCCAAAGCTTTGTGCGGGTCACCCGAAAGGAGTCTTGCGCTTTTCGGGTCCTGTATCATGGACAGCGAGAGGGCACAGGATTCGTTGGCAGCCGTCACGCGCAGGTTGCCTGCCTCGTCGGGCGCATTCTTCCAGTCACCGGGAACGGTGAAAATGAAGGCGGGATCATTTTCCTTCGGAAACTTCACGTCCTTCGCATGGACGAGATTGGCGACAGGAAATGCCATGCCCAATGCGGCGATTAACACGGAGAGCCGTGCCACTTTCATAACCAGGATGGTAATCTTGTCGTTGGAGCTGGAGCAATCATGTTTTTGAGCCTGCTGAGCACTTTTCATCCACACAGCAGAATGAAGAACCGAAGGTGCGGAATTCCTCAGCCTGGGGCAAAGCCCGAGGGAGCGGGATATCCAAACGCAAAACCCTGAAATGGCGCAATATCTCCACCCCGGCGAGTTCGCCGCTACAGGGCTTGTCGCTTGCTTTTATGAGGTTCCCACGGCGTTGCCCTTGGGTAAGGGATCTCGGGTTCAGTCATACTGGATATATTTCGCGTTGACGTTCGCGCTTCATTTTTGTCATTCTCGCAAAATGGAAAGTCGGGATGTCGGGAGACTTCGGTTTCTTGCGGCGGCACACGCTCGCGACGCGGTTCTCTTGTCTAGTTCCAGTCCTGCGTTGGCGAGATCGTTGACTTTCATCTTCAAGTTTGGGTGCGCCCTGAGCGCGTGGTTGTGCCTGAAGCTTCCGGGGTGGCTGGTGTTTGCCTTGAATACGCCGGTTCGTGATATCCGATCCCCAAACAACGGCAGGGTTTTCGCAAGAAAAGGGTTGACGCGGTCCACGATAGCGACGCGAACCCTCTCAAGGCGGACGGTGGTCACAGTGGCGATACTCCTGACTTGCGCCTGGCACACACGCATGGCAATAGCTCAGGATGTGGGCAATCCGTCGGGGCGGCAGTATATGAGCTGGGGGCCGCTCCCGGATGGTTGGAGTGCTCATTGCTTTAAAATAATAAATGGCGCGATAGAACCAATCGCGGCACCCTCAAAAGGCCGAGTGTTCCCGAGCTATTTTCCACAAGGTTTAGCTGTAGCTACTTTTGACTTTGGTGATTTACCGGACGGCTGTAGTGTCTATGTAGATTCGACATCTCGGTCGTCGTTAGACGAGGTACTACAATCTAATATCGGGCCCGACTGTCCAATTCTTATTCCGACTCATGAGACTCGTTTCCATGGGTATCGCGCCTTCGAAATCGAATGGCGCGAACAATTAAATTTTGGATTGGACTTTTATAGAACACAGAAAGGTGGCATACTATTTCACGAATTTTTTCATAGGTGGGTGATCGAGGTAGATGCCGTAAATCATTATTGGATATGTATAACTGCGGTTTTTGCTGGCATTGGTAACTATGCTGAGGCGTTTGAACATGCTATGGCCTCGAAGCCAGCTGTCATGAAAAATGTTGAAGCGCTGATCGATACATTTAAATTCGGCGTGACTGGAGATGGGGCATCAACGGACCAGACATCAACAAAAGTTGTCGTCGGGACTGGCACCGGGAGTGAAGACGTCGTTGCAGCGGTGGCAAAAGCGATTGCGGCATTGGTGGTCACAGCACTTGCTGTTAAAGCCGTTGCTGTTGGGCTCGGCAAGGTCTTGAATAGCGGAAAACCGAAGCCGCCGGAAGAGCCGTCAAAGAAGAAGCCCGACCCGGGTCCCGTGGGGTATATCCTCCAGATCAGTGCCGATTGCATCAAACTGGACTCGCAGGCATCGCAGTCCTTCTCAGCCAGAGTTTTAGCGGTCAACGCGCAAGGCGGATACGCCCCCGCTTCGGATGTTGCCATCCAGATCCTTGCGCCTCCGGACGCGGGCTTCCTCAGCGTAACCCCTTCCGCGGGCAGCGGACAGCTCCAGGCTACATTGAGCCTGGCGCAGCCGCCCACGACCAGTGAGGTCGAGTTGCAGGTCTACGCCGCTACCAAAGGGGGAGGCAAGACGGCAAAGGTCAGGGTGCTTTGCGAATCCCAGTTCGCAGCCTACGTCAACGGGGCCAAGCAGGCGTCGGCTCGGTATGACACAGCGACTAAGTCGTGGAAATTCTTCGACGTGATCGCGGGGTTCTGGTTCGGTGGAGATAAGACGCCGGTCAAACCGGGCTTCGATTACGCCTTACCCAGTCCCCCGTTCACTGCCGTGCCGGACATCCTCGCACTGGACGAGCCGGTTTACTCGGACGACCAAGGGCGGCTGATCTACAAATTCAGCCTGAAGCCGGGGATTGACCTTGAGCAGGAGTTCGGCCCGGACCTGAAGACGCAACACAATGGGCAGGTCCATGTCAAGGTTCAGGTCGTTGACCAGAAGAGCGGACAGACCTGGCAGGACGAGATTGTTTACAAGATCACGCCGGAACTGGTTCCCATGGCATGGTGCTTTGGCAAGGATGTGAAAGAACGAGATGAGACGAGACAGTATCGTGACGGGTTACTTGACGAATATCAGATTGTGGCCGATGGCAAGGATGAATTGAAGGTCGCAATGATTTTCGTCCCCAGCCACAAGGTCGAAGATCGCACCGATCCGACCCAATATCTGGACAAGGCAATTGAAGGCATAAAGATTGACAAGATCGACCTGGTCGGCGAGGGCAGTCAGCAATTCACGGCCGAGGAGGAATCGGAGTGCACAACGATCAATGAACTGACGATCAAGTCAAAGAGTCTCATTCTCTTGACTCCGGCGGCGGATCATCTACGGCCAGCGTTGATCGTCGAGGGGTCATTGACGGGGCCGCAGGCTGGGCAGTTTGAGCCAAGCGGTATATCCTTCCGTATAGATCTGAAAGTGTTGCCGGTCTTTATGAAACTACTCGTCCTGCCCGGATGTCACCCGGGCACTTCGCTGGCGGTGTTCTACACGGGTACGGTATCACCGAATGGTGAACCGAGCCCATTGTCTGGCACCAAGGCTCGGATCGAGACGATCTGCTATGGCAGCCCGTGGTTGAGCGTCGATGAGCCGGTGGACGGGATAACCAATCCGCACGGCGTTGCCAAATGGACGGTCCGATATCACAACATGACCTGGAAGAACAAGACCGAGGCCAATTTCAAAGTGCGAGTTGGCATCACCGACCCGGACGACCCGCCATTCCAAGCGACGGCCGTGACAATTGACGTGAACGCCAACGGCGCGAAATATTTAGAGGCATTTGGTCAGGCGGCCCCGACATTGGATCTCTCACATCCCTTTCTCAGATATATCCCTGTCCACCCGGATTTTCTGTACGGACCCATCAACAACGTGCTTTCATTCGTCAGCGAACGATTTGGGCCCTACACTTGCGGAGATCTGCGCGACAAAATCTGGAAATGGACATTTTCTCGACGGCATTCCTACGACCCCGATTTGGCAGCGAGTATGAATGGATTGGACTTCTTCAAGTACTGGCTTAAGCCACTGCACGTGTTTTTCGGATTTACCCTCGCTGGAACAGAAGATCCCTATTTTATTGATCCGTGGTGGCGGGAGATATACGAACCGGATGAGGCCATCAAGACATGGACCAAGGAGTTGGAGTATCTGGCCGGAACTTGTGCCGTATCAACATTGGTGCTTGCCCATTTCGTCTGCTCGTGCGGGATTGCCGTCGGCGGGGTTGCCCTCACCATGCCTGAAGCCACCGCGCTAGTAGCAAAATTGTTTGCTGTAACCGGTGCTGTAGGCGAACCTGTACTCGAATACAAAGGGGTTGGATTCCGAGTCGGCAAGGACGATGGTTTAGGTTGGTTGGTCAATGGAAAATACTCGGACGCTCCGGCGTGTTGGGGTGATGATTTCTTTTTGCCACTAACGAAGTCGGGAACGTCTAAAATAGGAGGCCCTCCAGATTACCGACAGAACTGCCGCGGACACGTGGAGGGCCTTGAGCCATGGTAGAGAAAATCATCTCGGCTATAGAGATAGATAAACCCGTGGCTTTGGTCGTAACCGAGGATGAGGGTATGGCACTCGGCGGGCTCTCGGAGGCGATGGCAGCCTGGCACTCTGGCGACATGCCTTCCGCAACTACAGTGCATGCGGGACTGGAGGCCGTCGGCCGTATCACTGAACAGACTCAGCCCGTCGGTGCCTCAACTGCCGCTTCGGACTGGACAGCCTCCTTGCAGCGGTTGCCGGATGGTTCCGCATTCGTCTCCCTCGTGGGTGGGCAACACACACTCGCGCTATGGCAGGATGCCGCCGGCCGGTTTTGCTCGGGGACCTGGATAGACGAGATTGCCGGTGCGGCAGTAGTCCTAACAGTGAAACCTGCGGGTCAACTTCAGGGCTGCGTCAATGGCGCTATGGTCGATTTACCCGGTGGCATAACTCCGTCAGGCTGGACAGACGAACCGACGACCGTCCCGCTAGGCAGGAAATTGGAGACGCTAAAAACCTTGGGGTTGTCATCTGTGTTCGACCTCGTGCCAAAGGCCAGCGACGTTCTAAAGTCGCATCCCTCACCGACACCTTCTGGAGGCCGCCGCCCCATACCCATACCGATGGCTTCGGCTGAGAACGTGCCGACAGATCCGAAACTTCCTGTTCCCAAGCTGCCGCAACACGTGCCGAACATGGCCGCCTTCTGCAGCCAATGCAGCAATCCACTTCGCCCCGGTGCTCGATTCTGCGCCAAGTGCGGCACACCGGTGGGACAGCGGGTTTGTGCCAGTTGTGGAGAACCGGTTTCTCCCGGCGCGAAGTTTTGCAAGAGTTGCGGAGCAAACTTGAAGTAAGCTTTTTTACGATTGATCAGTTCACCTCGGAGAATAAACATGAGCACCACATCTCGATTTTGCGAACAGTGCGGCACTGCGTTGGAGGCCGATGCCTTATTTTGTCAGGCCTGCGGGCATAAGACGGAGGAACCCGGCGGTGCGTCTCCCGCACCGACTTCGCCTGCGCTCCAGCCGCAACCGACTTGGATCACGGTCCAAGATGCGCCGGCAGGCAACCCGGTACCCGAGGCGCCGACTAAAAGCGGATCTGAATCGAAAACTACTGCGATCTTGCCCGGCTTGGGTGCCGAGGTGAGGAAGGGGGCCGTTGGTCTTGTCAGAAAGCTCCTGCTCGCCGGGCTTTCGCTGTTGTTTGTCTTGGCGGTGGCCAACTTCCAGTTTCTATACCGTGCAATGTTAACCCACATTCCGTTCCAGAACAATAGGGCGAAAGGCGGCACTGCAGCACCGCAAACGACGTATGCCGCTCCGCCTGCTGCTGTAAAAAGTAACATGCCCGCACAGGCTACCCCGCCTGCACAGCCTCCGGGCAACAACAAGGAGGCAGCAGAGTGCGTGGAGCAAGGCGATAAACTCCAAAAGCAGAAGGATTACGACGGTGCCATTGCGCAATACGATCGCGCCATCGAACTCGATCCTAATAACGCCGTTGCCTACAGTAACCGCGGCATTGCCAAGGGCACCAAGAACGATACCGACGGAGCCATTGCGGACTTCACCAGCGCTATCAAGATCAACCCGAAACTCGCCATGGCCTACAGATGCCGCGGCGTTGCCAGGAAACTCAATGGGGATCTCGATGGAGCCATTGCGGACTTCACCAGCGCTATCGAGATCAACCCGAAATTTGCCTTAGCCTACAGAGGCCGCGGCGATACCAAACTCTCCAAGAAGGATTACATCGCAGCCATTGCGGACTTCACCCGCGCCATCGAACTCAATCCAAAATACGCCGATGCCTACAACGACCGCGGCGTTGCCAAGAAACACAATGGGGATCTCGATGGAGCCATTGCGGACTTCACCAGTGCTATCGAGATCAATCCTAAGAACGCCAGAGCCTATAACAACCGTGGTGATGCCAGGAAGGCCAAGGGATGGGCCAGCGGTGCCCTTGCTGACTATAACACGGCCAATGAGATCAACAAGGGACACGCCGATGCTCCAAGAAACCCGGATACTGCCAAAGAGCCAGAGGGGGATATGGGCGGGGGCGCTCCAAACACCGCCAGCGGAAGCGCGGGTCCGAGCGCCGGTTTCCAGTTGAGCCAGGACAACACTTGTATCTCGCCGGACAAAACGGTGAGCGTGGAACAATACTCGAAGAACACCGACGATGGATATTTGTGGGAAATGTGGACTTTTGACCGGAATCACGGCAACGGTTCGCTCCTGAACGCGGGCGAAACGCTGCCCTACAGCGCGGGCTTCCGCTTCACCAATGACAGCCAGTGGCTGGTGCGAATGCAGAAATTGGGATCGGGATGGCAGACCCTTTACTTATACCACCACCGTGGCGACCGGTTTGAACCTGCAACGGCGAAGCCGCTGGGAGATCTGGCCTGGGATTACTTCCTGGGGCTGCCCGAGCATGGGGCCTTTGTGCCGGCTTCCATGCACAACCAGGTGATTCTGGTCAAGGGGCTCGAGGATAACTACCGTTCGATCAACAGCCAATGGCCCGAGAACCGCTATCTCGTGATCAGCCTCTCCGCATCTGGTGCCAGTGACGACGGGCGCATCGATGCATGGCGTTGTGTGTATGACCTTCAGCAGAAAGCGTTCTCAGTTCCCGATGACTTCAAGGAGTCCAACCGGCAAACGATCCGACTGCCAAACAAGTAAGGGGAACCGCACAGCGGACCCCCAACCGCACTCCGGTTTTGGAAATCAAGGGCGGCTTGCTCGGAATGTTCGGTTAAGGCGCTTTCTTTCGATAACCTGAAAACGAAAAGATACTCCTTTCAACCAGAAGATCATGAATACTCAAGATTCTCTCCACTGCGGCGACACGCTGGAAGCCTGTTCGCGGTTGTGTGGCATATGCAGTTTTCCGGCGGTCCGACATCAATCCCTCATTCCCCGATATTCTCCGACGAAAGTCCTCATTTTTCTTCTTGTCGTGTCTGCTTTCAACCCGGTCATGGCGATGATTCATACATTGCCTTTTCCAACCCTGGTGAAAGAGGCGGACTTAATCGTGATCGCCAGGGTCGCCGACAAAGTTCCGATTCCCCAAGGCGAACAAAAGTATCCGCAGTTAAAGAATGTCCTGGTCATCGAGCAAGTCCTGAAAGGAACACGAAGGCAAAACGAACCGATCGCGATCTTGACCGTGGACACGCGCGGAAAATGGAAGGAGGACGCCGTCACCTTTCCAAACAAAGGGCAGCGCGTTGTCCTTTTTCTGTCGGGAAGCGGGGATTCCCTGCGGATCGTCAACGGCATCCAGGGAGTCTGGCCGCTGGAAGACGGGACCGACAAAACATTGGGCATGGGATTTCGCTATTCGATCAGGCAGATTGAAGAAGAGATTGCTGGATCGAGGGGCCGCCAGAGTACGCCGAAAGGCAACCGGTAACCCGGCCTTGGCGAACCATGACGGAAAGATCCTCCTCGCATGCCCTCCGCACCGCCTGTCGGGGCGAAACCTGAAACGCCCGCACAGGCTGCCCCGCCCGCACAGGCTCCGGGCAACAACAAGGGGGCGTCAGACTGCGTGAAGCGAGGCGATGAACTCCAAAAGCAGAAGGATTACGACGGTGCCATAGCGCAATACAACCGCGCCATCGAATTGGATCCGAATGCCGCTGACGAATACAGACACCGCGGCGTTGCCAAGAACAATCAAGGGCGCAATCGCTTCCGCCAGAAATCGTCCAACACAGTGGCTGGAAAATCGGCTGGAAACCTCTTGCGAATAACCCTGACCTGCTCGTCGGTAGGAACATCAGACCCGCTCAAGTCAAAGACGAACTTCCACTCTCCATTGATGCGCTTGAGGCAGGTGGTATAGACGATGTCTCCTCCAATCTCCACCGGGATGTTGGAACCGTCCGCGTTTACTGGAAACCCTTCGAATCCGGCATAATCGCCGTCAACGCGAAGAAAATCGACCTTGAAAAGAAAAGGGATTTTCAGAAGTTTGGGGTTGTCTTTTCGGACATACACGCGCATGGCATCGCAGATTGCCTTGCGTTCGGGGGAACCGGGCGCTGGCGTGTAAGGTTTTGCCAACAGCGCCCCTGCGCTCAACAACAACACAATCGCCGTCAATCTTGTTTTCATACCATGGGGTGTCGCTCGAAAGAGGCTTGTGTTTCTTGCTTGGTTCGTCAATGCGATTTGACGGATTTGCTGACACGAATCCACTCGCAGGGGCAGACCGCATCCCCTTTTTGCCGTCGATCTGTCACGAAAACAGGCTTGCTTCACAGGTTCTAATCCCCTGTCTGGCAGACACTCCGCCCGGTTGCCGCGAGGAACGGCTTGATCATTTCGGCGAGTTCCTTGAAGGCGGCGAAATCCACCTGCTGCTGGCCGTCGCTCATGGCCTCGGCGGGGTTCGGGTGGACTTCGACGAGCAGGCCGTCCGCTCTGAGGGCGACGGCGCCACAGCAGAGCGCGAGGACGAGGTCGGAGCGCCCGCACCCTTGGCTCGGGTCCACGATCACGGGCAGGTGGGATTCTTTTTTGGCGGCGGCGACCGCCGCGAGGTCGAGCGTGTTACGGGTATAGGTCTCGAATGTCCTGATGCCGCGTTCGCAGAGCAGGACGTCCGGGTTTCCATGGGCCAGGACATACTCCGCCGCCAGCAGCCATTCTTCGATCTTCTCGCTCATCCCGCGTTTGAGGAGGACGGGCTTGCCGGATTTCGCGCACTCGATGAGGAGCTGGAAATTCTGCGCGTTGCGGGCGCCGATCTGGAGGATGTCCGCGGAGGCGGCGACATGCTCGACATCGCGCTCGCTGAGGACCTCGGTGATGATTTTCAGGCCGGTTTCCTTCCGGGCGAGTTCCAAGAGGCGCAGCCCTTCTTTGCCGAGGCCCTGGAATTCATACGGCGAGGTGCGGGGCTTGTAGGCGCCGCCTCGGAGAACAGTGGCCCCGGCCGCCTTGACGGCGCGTGCGGTGGAGAGAAGTTGCTCCTCGTTCTCGACCGAGCACGGCCCCGCCATGAGGACGAAATGGCCCCCGCCGATTTTCACGCCATCCACATCGACCACGGTGTCCGCAGGATGGGATTCGCGGCTTGCGAGCTGGTAGCGTTTCTGGACCCGCAGGACACTTTCCACCTGCGGCAGGGCGGTGAGCGACTCGAGATTTTGGTGGGTCCGCTCGTCCCCGATCGCGGCAATGACGGTCTGGGTGGCCCCAAAAATCGGGGCGGGCTCGTAGCCGAGTTTGGCGACCTCGGCGATGACCTCGTCAACCGAGGCCTTGGGCGTGTGGGGACGGAGAACAATAATCATGGTGTCCCGCCAGTGAAGAGGATCGGCATCCGATGAGCAAACAATTCGTGCTGGGCATCGGGCGCATCTCCGATAAGTGCAAACCAAAGGAGCGCGGGCATCCTGCCCGCTTTGGCAACCATGCGGGCGAGACGCCCACGCACCTTTCAAGAGGCGTCTTTGCACTGATCGGAGATGCGCCCGGGCATAACGCACAGGCAATTCCTGCTGGAATACGGGGGCGGGTCCGGGTTATGCTCTCCCTAGCAAATGAGAACCTTTCTGATCCTGCTCCTCTCGCTCGCAGCCCTCGCGGTGGTGGCGGCGGTTTTTGTTTTCGATGTCTTTTCCGAAATCAACACCCACCGGATTACAGGGAACGAGAAAGTCCCTTTCGCATCCGTGGGGATGACCCGCGAACAATATATCGATTATTTGTTGCGGACCGAGCGGCACGACGATCCGGAGTTATGGCAGCGGATCGAGGCTGTCCGGAACTTGAAGCGCTGGCCGAAATAACGCCCGGAGAGAGCGCGCGCGATTTTCTCCGTGCTCTCCGCCGGCTCAGCGGGTAAGAAGTCAGCCGGTTTGAATTTCTACTCCGACATTGTCCGCCCCTGCCTGTTCCAGCTTGACCCGGAGGCCGCCCACCACCTCGCGTTGACCGGGCTGAAACTCGCCCCTACTCCTATCCTCCGCGCCCTCTTCGGTGCGGCTGCGGAAAAGCCGGTCCGGCTCTTCGGGCTGACATTCCCGAACCCCGTCGGCCTGGCGGCAGGCATGGATAAGAATGCCGAAGCCCTCGGTGCATGGGAGGCGCTGGGATTCGGATTTGTAGAAGCCGGAACCGTCACCGCGCGCGCCCAGCCCGGGAACGACAGGCCGCGGTGCTTCCGATATCCCTCCCAGCAGGCGCTCATCAACCGCATGGGCTTTAACAACCCCGGCGCGGAGGCCGTCGCACGCACCCTCTCCGCGCTCAAGTCCTCGGGCCGCTGGCCGCGGATTCCCGTCGGCATGAATATCGGGAAATCGAAAACCGCTCCGCTGGAAGACGCGCCATCCGACTACGCGGCCAGCTTCCGGCAGCTTCTTCCCTACGGCGACTATTTTGTCATCAACGTCAGCTCGCCGAACACGCCCGGCCTCCGCCAGCTCCAGGACCGGGATTCGCTCGCCGCCATCGTCCGCACGCTCAAGGAGATCGACTCCTCGAAGCCCCTCCTTGTAAAAATCGCGCCCGACCTTTCCGACGATGCCGTGAAAGAAATGGCCTCGCTCGCGGAGACAGAAAAGCTCGACGGGCTGATCGCCACAAACACCACGCTCGACCACTCGTCCGTCCCCGCCGGAAGCGACCAGGCCGGCGGACTCAGCGGCGCGCCCCTCCGCGCCCGGTCCACGGAAGTGCTCCGCATTCTGCGCGCCCACACATCGCTCCCGATCATCGCGTCCGGCGGAGTCATGAGCGCGGAATTCGCGCGCGAAAAAATCGAGTCCGGGGCCTCGCTCGTGCAGATCTACACCGGCTTCATCTACCGCGGCCCGGGGCTGATCCGCGAAATCGTCGGGGTTTGGGAAGCCAGCAAAAGCGGCTGAACACAAGCGAACAACCCCTTTTCAGCGATCAGCTACCAATTTCAAACCGGTGACGCAGGGCGTGTCGGGTTGAGTTGTCCTGAATCGCGGATAGTGCCTGTTTCGCAAGCTGCTCGCGATCCACGAGAAAAAGAATCCGCTCCGCGCGCCCGGCCTGCATGAGCCGCTTGATTGCGAGACAGGTAAGATCTGTTTTACCCGTCCCGGTCGGCAACTCGACCAAGAACCGCCGCTTCCCGAGCTCTATCGCATGGTCCAGCGCCCGCATGCACTCTTTCTGATACGGCCGCACCGTCCGGTTTTCCCCTTCGCGGAGGTAGTAATCCGGAACAGGGATTGTGGCCATCGCCTGCGACTCTTTGCGCAGCCAGACCATCCGTTCCATGTCGCGCCGGGAAAAAAACGAGCTGACGATCCGCGCGTCGTCGTTCTGGTAGTCCCAGAAATAGATCAGCTCGCCGTTCGTCAGGAAAATGAACGGGGCTCCGATGCGCTTCGCGTAAGGCAGCGCCTGCTGTTTGGCCGTGTAGGGGTCGATGTTCCCGCGCTTCGCCTCGACTACCGCAAGCGGGCGTGCATTGCTACAATCCAGCACGTAGTCGCATCGCCCGGAACCGTAAATTACCGCGTCCTCGCGGATGAGCGCAGATCCTTCTTCCGTGGAATCCAACCTCGAAGCAATGACCTCGGTGCGCACCTGTGACTTGTCCGCCGGATCCCAGCCGGCCTGTCTCAGAAGCGCATCAATCACAATGCGTGCGTCGGTTTCGTTGCTCATTCAATTTCCAGATGCACAGAGAATGCACTAGCATGCCGGTGGCCGCCATGCTAAAAATCTCAAGCAACCTGACTCTTTAGTCAGATATGCACACGCCAATATGCATCGCCTCTTTTCCAAATCCGGCCTGTCTCTGGAACGGCTGAGAACATTTTGCGAGGTCGCGACCGCAGGAGGCATCAGCAACGCAGTTCCCGATGACCCGACCCGCCAAAGCCAGTTCAGCCGGCAACTCAAAGAACTGGAGGAATTTTTTGAGGCAAAGCTTCTCATCCGTAAGCGGGGACGGTTTGAGCTGACGGCGGCCGGGCGAGAGCTCTTTCAAATTGTTCAAACCCATTTTTCGGCATTACAGGAGCTCGCGGATCGTTGCACAAACCAAAAAATCGAGGTCCGGATCGGAGCCGGAGAGAGCCTTCTGCAATGGCTGCTTCTTCCGTGTTTGGGAGGTTTTCTCGCCCGGCATGCCTCGGCAACGCTGGTTCTCCAGAACCTCCAGACCGACAACATCCTGAAAAAGCTGGCCGACTGTGAAATTGACATCGGCATTGTGCGACAGGAGGTTGTTCGAGCGCCGTTGAAGTTCGAGCGCCTCGGTCAAATCGACCACAGACTGGTTGTTCCGGCGACGAAAAAATCCTCTGCGACGGACCCTTGGATTCTGCTGGGAAATCACCCGGTTGCCGCACTCGATGGCAGCGAGGTCACCCGAGCACTTGAGCGGGATGCGGCGGCGAGAAAAATCCAGCTCAACATCGTTGTCCGCGCAAGTTCCCACGCACAACTTATTGAGGCAGTGAGGAGCGTCCGCTGTGCAGCAGTGCTCCCCTCAATAGTCCTGGGTTCGGGTGCGCAAGGACTGTCCAGCTTTCCATTTTCCGAACTCAAGCCGTATTCCCGTTCACTGGCTTTGGCTTGGAACCCCAGAAACTGCGAGTTGAGGCCATCAACACTTTCGATACTCCGTGATTTGGCAGAGGACTTGAAAAAGAAAATTCAAGCGGCGGGATGAAAGAGAGCGGAGGACTGGTGGGCAGGTGAGCGGTTTCCGTAGATTGGTTTGCAAATACCAGGCATTGGCAGTTGAGAAACTCTTCGAGAACTACGTGGAAAACGGAACGTGTTTTGTAAACGCTGTTTTCGGGTGTGCGCTGTCAAGTTTCATTTCGGCGGGACGGGCGGCGGAAGCGCACAAAGCAAACAACCCCCGCGCCAAACAGCAGGAGAGCCGCGGTGCCCGGCTCGGGAACAAGCCACGTCCCGAGGTCCGAGGCATACACATAACTATCGAGCACGACGGTGCTGCCGGCGCTCACCACGAATTCGGTGGGGCCGATGAAGTCGGTGACGTGCAGGGGGTCGTTGCCATAACTGGGATTGGAGCCGTCCTGCAGGGAGTTCCAGTTGTAGGTATAGCCCATGGCGGTCCACGGGTATTTTGTCTGGGCCTCGTTGTATTTTGTGAAGGTCGTCAGCGCGCTGGCTCCGGTGTAGAGCACCGACGGGTTATTGTAGTCCCTGTAGTTGAAGCCGGCGGGACTGCTGGCCTCGATCACGTTAAACGAGCCGTTGGCATTGATGTTCTCCGGCTTTGTGATGGTCGCCTTCGGGAGCTGGGCGGTGATGTCCGCCGAATAGGCTGGCCGCGCAAGATTTGTGAGAGGCACCCAGAAGAAAGCCAGGCCGTAGCCGGCGACGGCCGTGGGGTCCAGCCCGAGCGATTGGGTGATGCGCAGGGAAACTGCCGCCGGATCGGGAGCGGACGTCTGGCCGTTGAAATAGTTGGCCAACAGGTAATTTTTCAAATTGTTGCCCGAGGTTACGTAGGGGAAAGTGTATTTGGTTCCGCCGGCGTAGGTGAGGACCGACTCGCTGCCTTTTGGTCCGGTCCATGTGGAAAATGCCCCGGCGAATGTTGTCACCAGCGTGCATTCGTAGATGGTCCCGCCGATCGATTTTGGCTGGTAGAGAGTCGGGGCACTGGCCCACACCGCAGGATCAAAGCTCAACTGGGTAAGGTTCGAGCTGAACGGGAGCGGCGTTTGGGTGGTGGTTGCCTGGACGGGCACCGGCACCGGGTCGGCGCTCATGCCGACCCAATTGTAGGAATTATTGGTGATCGCTGCCGATCCCTTGAAGGCCGCGAGTTGCTGCTCCGGCGTTTGCCCGATCAGAAGGGATGCGGTGGCCGTTAGAAAAATCGCAAGAAGCCAAGCGATGTCAGGCTGTCGGGATAAACTCGAACTGACCGCCTCCGTCGAGGGATGGGTTTTCATTCGCTGGCCTCCGCTGATTTTCAATCCTCAATAACTTGCCGAGACCACAGCAAGTCAATAATTGCAGAAATACCGGAAAAGCGGCGATTTACATGACCGAGGTCATGGGTTTCAGTCCTGTCCGATCGCCTCCTGAAGCACGAGGGCGATTTTGTCGGCATGGGCGTCGATGACGTCTTGGTTGCGGCCTTCGATGAGCAGGCGGATTTTCGGTTCGGTCCCGCTGTAGCGCAGGAGGACACGGCCTTTGCCGTCGAGCGAGGATTCGGCCTCGGCGAGGAGTTTCTGCACTTCGGCCAGAGACTCGATGGGAGGTTTTTCGCGGACGCGGAGGTTGCGCTGGGCTTGCGGGAATTTTTTCAGAACCTGTTTGAGCTCGCTGAGGGGCTGCCCGGAATCCGCCATGACCCGCAGGATCTGGAGGGCGCTGACGATGCCGTCGCCGGTGGTGGCGAAGTCGCGGAAGATCATGTGCCCGCTCTGCTCCCCGCCGACGTTGTATCCCTCGCGCAGCATGGCTTCGATGACGTAGCGGTCGCCGACCTTCGTGCGCAGGAGGCGTCCGCCGTGGGCGGCGAGCGTCTCGTCGAGGCCGAAGTTGCTCATCACCGTCGAGACGAGGGTCCTGCCGTTGAGGCATCCGCGTTTGAGGAAATCCACCGCGGCGATGGCGAGGATTTCGTCCCCGTCCACGATTTCGCCGTTCTCGTCGCAGAGGAGGACGCGGTCGGCATCGCCGTCGTGGGTGATGCCGATGTGCGCGTGGGTCTCCTTGACGAAGTGGCGGATCTGGTCCGGGTGGGTGCTGCCGCAGTTGGCGTTGATGTTCGTCCCGTTCGGATGGTTGTGGTAAACGACCACGTCGGCACCGAGCTCGCGGAGGATGCAGGGGGTGGATTTGTAGGCGGCGCCGTTCGCGCAATCGACGGCGATCCGCAGCGACTCGAGCGTGCGGCCGCGCGGGAAACTTTGCTTGGCGAATTCGACGTAGCGCCCGAGGGCGTCGTCGATGCGCCAGGCCTTGCCGATGTTCGTGGCGGTCGGCCGGACGCTTTCGATCTCGCCGCTGAAGACCAGCCCCTCGATCCGCGCCTCGATCTCGTCGTCCAGCTTGTAGCCGTCGTGCCGGAAAAACTTGATGCCGTTGTCTTCGTAGGGATTGTGGGACGCGGAGAGGACGATCCCCGCGTCGGCGCGCAGCGAGCGGGTGATGTAGGCGACGCCCGGGGTGGGGAGGGGGCCGATGACGAGGACATCGACGCCGAGCGAGGTGAGGCCGGCCACCATGGCATTCTCGAGCATGTAGCCGGAGAGCCGGGTGTCCTTTCCGAGCACGACTTTGCGGCGGCTGCCGGGGTAGTGCATCGGGCCGCCGAGCGAGGTGAAGACGTGGGCGGCGGCGCGGCCGAGTTTGAGGGCGGTCTCGGCGGTGACCGGCTCGATGTTGGCGACACCGCGGATGCCGTCAGTGCCGAAGAGTTTTCTTTGGTGTTGGCTCATTGGTTTTTTCCGGTGGGAGGAGTCTGGCTGTTTCGTTGGCGCGGTCGCGAGGGAATTCAAATCTGGTATTTGTCCGTTCCACGTTCTGCCTGATGAGATACCAGAGGACGGTTGCCAGGATCAGGCAGGTCAGTTTCGCTTTCCAGTTGTTGAGAACGATCTCTTTCATACTTGTCGTGCAGCAGGAGTTGGCTGAGGCGGCGGCGGAATTTTTCGACGCTCAGGTTGCGCTCGATGAGCCCGCTGTGGCAGATCGAGACTTGTCCGGTTTCTTCCGAGACCACGATCGCGACGGCATCGGATTCCTCGCTGAGGCCGAGGCCGGCGCGGTGGCGGAGGCCGAGGTTGCGGTCGAGGTCCTCCCGCTGGGTGAGCGGGAAAATGCAGGCGGCGGCGACGATGCGGTCGCTGCGGAGGATGAGGCCCCCGTCATGGAGCACGGTCTTCGGCTGAAAGAGCGTGAGGACGAGTTCCTTTGAATACTCGCTGTCGAGTCGGACCCCGGTCTCGACAAAAGTTTTCAGGCTGAGTTCGCGTTCGATGGCGATGAGGGCACCGAAGCCCTTGCTGGCGAGCTCGAAGACCGTGTCGGTGACCTCCTCGATCGTCTCGCGCTCCTCGAAGGCCGAGGTGAAAAAATGGTGGCTGCCGAGCTCGGTGAGCGCCCGGCGCAGCTCCGGCTGAAAAATCACCACGAGGGCAATGGCAAGAAACACCGAGAAGCTTTTCAGGAGGAATCCGATGACCATGAGGTCGAAAATCTGCGAGACGAGCGTGAGGGTCAGGAAGACCAGCGCGAGGCCGATGAGGATGCGTGCGCCGTGGGTCCCGCGGAGGTAGAGGTAGGTGTAATAAAGGACGACGGTGAGGATGGCGATCTCGACGCCCGAGGTCCAATTTGCACGGAGAAATGATCCGGCAGACTCAAGCATCGCCGAGTATCGCCTCGGTCATCCGAAGCGCCTCCCGGTGGGGTTTGACATCATGGACGCGGAAAATCGCCGCGCCGCGTTCGCGGCAAAAGCTGGTGAGCGCGACCCCCGGCCAGAAGCGTTCCTCGATCCGCCGGCTTCCCGCGAGCCACCCCAAGAACGACTTTCTGGAGAGCCCGACGAGGAGCGGGCGGCCCGGCGCGGCGAAGGCGGGAAGACTGCGGAGCAGGAGGCGGTTGTGCTCCGCGGTCTTGCCAAATCCGATTCCTGGGTCGAGGGCGATGCTCATCGGGTCAATGCCGCAGCTTACGGCCCGCGTGATCGCCTGTCGAAAAAAATCCCCCACTTCCGAGACGACATCCCCGTAGTGCGGCGAGGCCTGCATGGTCAGGGGCGTCCCCTGCATGTGCATGATCACGGTGCCTGCGCCGCTGCGCGCGACGACGGCCGGCATTTCCGGGTCGCCGCGGAGGCCGGTGACATCGTTGACAATGTCCGCCCCTTCCGCCAGCGCGGCCTCCGCCACGCCCGCCTTCGAGGTGTCGATAGAAATCAGAAAATCCCGGCCGGCGGCGCACAGGCCTTTGACGACCGGGATCACGCGGGCCAATTCATCCTCGGCGGGGACCGGGCTGGCGCCCGGCCTCGTGGATTCGCCGCCGACGTCCAGCACGTCCGCGCCCTCGGCGACCATGTGAAGCCCGTGACGGACCGCCGCATCGGCCGAGGCCAACGAGCCGCCGTCCGAGAAGGAATCCGGGGTCACGTTGAGCACTCCCATGATCCATCCGCGCCGCGAAAGATCGTGGTCGCGGCCACGGATTCTCCAGATCATTTTCATTTCTTGAGCTGAACCACGAATTTTCACTAAAATCCACTCAAGTTGAGAGAGCGCTGCACTCCATGCCAGACGCCGCTCTGTTGCATGTTTAGTGGTTTTTAGTGGCCGTTAGTGGTTTCCAGATCATTTTTCGAGGCGGATCCGGGCGGAGCGGCCGTGGGCGTCGAGGCCCTCGATCTCGCTGAACGTCTCGATGAACGGCAGGGAGGCCCGGAGCGAAGGCTCGTCGAACATGACCACGCTCGTGCGGCGCTGAAATTGGTCCGCCGTCAGGCCGGCGAAGGATTTTCCCGCGCCGCCGGTGGGCAGCTCATGGCTGGGTCCGGCGAGGAAGTCGCCTCCGACGACAGGAGAAAAGCCTCCCAGAAAAATGGCGCCCGAGCTGGTGAGCTGGAGCGCGATTTCGCCCGGGTTGCCGGTGGCGATCGAGACATGCTCGGCCGCGTAATCGTTGGCGAGACGGATCGCGGATTCGATGTCCTTCACCAAAACCAGGCAGGCGTTTTCGAGCGCGGCGGCGAGTTCCTTCGGCCGCCTGGAAAGTTTGATCTGTTTCGCGAGCGACTTCTCGACGGCCGAGAGGATTTTGGCGGAATCGGTCACGAGGATGGCCGAGCTTCCGTGCCCGTGCTCGGACTGCGCGAGGAGGTCGGCGGCGATCCACGCCGGGTTCGCGGTGTTGTCGGCGATCACGAGGACCTCGCTCGGTCCGGGAAGAAGGTCCACGCCGACGCGGCCGAACACCTGGCGCTTGGCCTCGACAACCCAGTCGTTGCCGGGGCCAAAAATCTTTTGGACAGGGCGGATGGTCTTGGTTCCGAGAGCCAGGGCCGCGACCGCCTGGGCCCCGCCGACGCGGTAGATTTCGGTGGCGCCGCATTCCGCGAGTGCCGCCAATAGCGCGGGATGCACGTTGCCATCGCGGCCGGCCGGCGTCACGGCCACGATCTCGCGCACTCCCGCCGCCGAGGCGAGGGTGCAGGTCATGATCGCGGAAGAAACCAGAGGGGCATTGCCGCCGGGGATGTAGATCCCCACGCGCTGGAACGGGTCGAAGCGCTCGCCGACGACGGCCCCCTGCCGGTTTTTCATGAACCAGCTTTTGCGCAGGCTGCGGCGGGCGAAATTGCGGACGTTTGCGCGGGCGGCAGAAATGGCGCGCCGCGCCGAGGCGGGGAGTTCCGCGATCGCGCGGGCGGTTTCGGCGGGGGCGACCGGGATCTGCGAGGGCGAGAGGGTCGGGCCCCCGAATTTTTTTGTGTATCGGAGGAGCGCGGCATCGCCGTCCTTCCCGATGCCGGCAAGGATTTCCGCGACCACCGCGCGGACTTTCGGGTCGGGGGCGGCGCGGCGGTCGAGCGAAGCGAGGGCTTTTTTGTAGCCGCTATCACTGGGGCGCAGGATTTTCATGTCGGGTTAACGGATATAGGCCAGGACGAAGGCGGCGATAAAAATGTTCGCGAGGGCGAGCTCGAAGAAGAAATACCAGCCGAGTTTCATCAGCTGGTCGTAGCGGAAGCGCGGGAGCGTCCAGCGGACCCAGATAAACAGGAAGAGAAGCGCGCACACCTTGGCGAAGAAAACCCCGATGTTGGCGAGCCCGAAGAAAACTCCGGGCAGGCCCGGAAGCGAGCCGTCCGGCACGAGAGGCAGGCTCCAGCCGCCGAGGAACAGGGTGACGATGACGCCGGAGCCCGCGATCATCGCGGCGTATTCCCCGAGGAAAAACAGGGCGAACCCCATGCCGGAATATTCGGTGTGGTATCCTCCGACGAGTTCCTGTTCGGCCTCCGGCAGGTCGAAGGGCAGGCGGTTCGTCTCGGCGAACATCGCGACCAGGAAGACGAAGAACGAGATCAGCATCGGGATCCACAAGGCGACGCGCTGCCAGGAAAATCCCGCGACGCAGGCGGCTTCGATGGCGCCCCAGTTTCCGGAGAGGATCATGTGCCAGCCGAGGCCTTTCGGCCACCAGGGGGCGATGAGCCAGCCGTTCTGCACCTGCCAGTCCACGATGGCGGGGAGGTTCAGCGTCCCGCAGATCATGAAGACCGGGATCACCGAGAGCCCGAGCGCGAGCTCGTAGGAAATCATCTGCGAGGACGAGCGGATGCCGCCGAGGAACGGGTACTTGGAATTCGAGGCCCAGCCCGCGAGGACGATCCCGTAAACCCCGAGCGAGGAAACCGCGAAGACGTAGAGCACGCCGACGTTGATGTTGGCGATCACCATCGGGACCCCGAAAAGCTTCGAGCCGAACGGCAGCACCGCGAGCACGAGGATCGGCGGGACCATCGCGAGCTTCGGCGCGATGTAGTAGTAGAATTTGTTGACGCCCGCCGGGATGAAATTTTCTTTCAGCACGAGCTTTATCGCGTCGGCGATCGGCTGCCCCAGACCCAGGAACGGCATGTCCTTCTTCATCCCGAAGAGGGTGAGCGGGACGCCCACGCGGTTCGGGCCGACGCGGTCTTGGATGAGCGCGCAGACCTTGCGCTCGGCATACACGGTGTAAGACACGAGCCCGAGGATCACCGCCAAAAGCCCGAGCGTTTTGGCCAGCGACGTCCACACGAGGAAAACCTCCGGGACAAACAACACACTCAACATTTCCATGAAAGTTGCTTATCCGCTTCCCGCGTCTCCTGTCGAGAATCAAAGCCCCGATTATCGGAAAATCCCAAACCGCCAGATTCCCGGTTGTTCCGCCCGGCAACGATGCGGCGCAAACACGTCCCAGATGACTCGCGCCCGCAGATCCACGACGATGTCGAGGGGGAGGGTCAGCTCACTTATGCCGAAAACCTCTTGACAGATCTTCAGATAACACGCTCCATCATTCGCGTTGTCAGAGATTTGGATCAAATGATGGAGACAAATCGCACCAGCGGAGCCCCCCGCCCATGCGCGGACACATTCGGGCAAGCGAGAACATTGCCGCTCCATGGTCGGAAAATGCTCGTCGTGGATGATGACGAGGAAATCCACTATCTTTTCCGGCACTGCTTTTCTGGAGACTTGGACATTCACTTCGCTTCCTCGGGCGATGAAGCTTTGAGTTTCGTGGACAGGCACCGCTTCCCGGTTGTCATGCTCGACTTGAATATGCCCGGGAAATCCGGCATGGAGATCCTCCCCGCGCTCAGGAGAAGATCCGCGCCGCAAAAGGTGATCATCCTGACAGGGCATTCCTCCAAGCAAAGCGCCATGGAGGCCGTCAATCTCGGAGCCTTCCGATACATCGAAAAACCTTTCGACTTTGATCGCATGAGAATGCTCGTCGAAGACGGGTTCGAGCAATTTTACAAGGAATGGTGTCCGGTGACGGAACGAATCTCCCCGCATGAACTCGCCCGTCTCGGGCTCACCGCGAGGGAGGCTGAAATTTGCCGTTCGGTGGCCAGGGGACAATCCAACACCGAAATCGCCGCCACGCTCGGAGTGTCCCCGCGCACGGTGGAAAAAATTCTGGAAGCGATCTTTTCCAAACTGAAGATCAACTCCCGGATGATGCTCGCGCCCAAAATCGCCGAGATGCTTTCAGGCCTTTGAAATCGGGCGAGCGTGCCTCGGCGCTTCCTCGCGAGGGGCTGCGGCGTCCGCAGAAAGATACGGTTTTCGGTTCCAAATACCCCACGGCCCCGCAAAGCGCCTCTCCTGCATTTTTCGTAAAACTACGTATAGCGCGGTTTTTTGCCGTTCTGTAAAACGTGTGCAGCCAGATTGAAAGCTGCCGCCATGAGACACCTCGATCCCTGCAACTGCCAGCGATCTGCTTGCGCCAACGGCGGAAGCCATCCGGTTGCCAGCGTGGATCCATGGGGTTTTCCCGTGCCAGCCGTTCTTGGGATTTGCCGCTGTTCACCGGCCTCGGAGCCCGGGTTCCCAATGTCTTCCGCGACAGTTCGGGGGAGCCTCGTGAAGTCCGCCCTGCTGGTTTTCGTCCTGGCAGTCGTTTCCACGGCGCACGCCGCGCCGCCCTCGTGGAATTTCCAGCCCAGAAAAGTCGGCCAAGCCATCGTGGAAGGCGGCTGGTCGCTCGAGTATCCGCTGGGCGAGATCAATGCCTCGCCGGAATTTTCGTTTTCGCTGCAACTCGTTTACCTGAACAACCGCGAGGCCCGCGGGCTCTTCGGCGGCCAGTGGTTTTGCCCCCAGCTCGAAAGCAGCCTGATCCCAAAAGGCGCGGGCTTTCTCCTGTGGACGATGCCCTCCGGCGGGCAGGTCGGCTTCAAGCCGCAGCCGAAGCGGAACAATGAATTTGCCAGCTTCGACGGGCAGTGGCGCGCGTCGCGCAAGGGGGCATCCTGCGAGATCTCGAACGACGAGGGCTGGAAGTTTTCCTACAGCAAAGGCCGCCTCGATTGGGTGCAGTCGCCGACCGGACGGGTCCTCGAATTCCTCTGGTCGGCTAGCCTCGGTTTCTCGGTGCAGATCAGCGATCCCGTGTCGGGTGCCCGCCAGGTTCTCCTCGGCCTCGGGCTCGGCGATAACAAATGCGCCAACGTCCTCCAGGTCAACGGCCAAAACCACCAGTTCGGATACATCAAGGACGGCACGGACGACCGGCTCTCCGGCTGGGTGCCTCCGGCGGGCAATCCCGTGCGGTTTTTGTATCTCGCCGATTCCGGCATCCTCCTTCGCGCGGAAACCCTGGATGGAAAGAAAGTCGCGGACACCGCCGAGTTCGCCTGCGTCTTCGTTCCGCCGTTCCAAGGCAACCGGCCGTCGCAGGAACAAAGCCCGAAGAAAAACCCGAAGAACTACTGGCTGAAATCCGACCCGGCTTTCGACTACGAATATCCCGCCGACCCGAAAATCAAAGACCGCCTCGTGTCCGACCAAGTCACCGCCAAGTCCAAGACCGGGCTCACCCTGGAAGTCAACCAGTCGGCCAAGCGTGGCGTCGTCACCTCCAAGACGGGCGGCGCGGAAACGAAGACGTATTACTACAAGGCGCCCGGCCAAAAATACGACGGGAAGCTCCGCCGCGTGGATGTTGACGGGCAACTCAAGGTCGAATACCGCTACGACCGCAAGTCCGGCCTCCTCACCGAATCTCTCGACGCCAACGGGATCTCGACGTTCTTCGAGTATCCGCAGAATTGGAAGCCCGCCCGCGCCCCGCTCATGGAGCCGAAACCGGCCCGCATCTCGCGCGGGTCCCGCGCAAATCCCGAGGTCGTCGCCGAGTTCGGCTACAACGATTTCGGCCAGGTGGTCGTGGCCAAAGACGCCGCCGGGCAGCTCACCCGGTATGACTACTCACTGCGCGGGGAACTCGCTTCTGTCACCGGCCCGGACGGCACCAAGACCTCGTTCGCCTACGACGCCTTCGGACGCCGCACCTCGGTCGCGCAAGGCGACATCAAGGAATCGGTCGAATTCGACGACGCCGGGCGGGTCAAGGCCCGCGTCTCGCCGGACGGCTCGCGCACGGCATTTTCCTTCAACAAGCAGGGCCAACTCGCCTCGGTCGCCCGCGATGGCAAGGCGGTGGTGGAATTCCTCCACGACGCCCAAGGCCGGATCATCGGCGAAAAAGACCCGCTCGGACGGATCAAAAAAGTCGAGCGCGACATCCGCGGCAACCTCCTCTCCGAGACCGCCCCGAATGGCTCGGTCACCCGCTACGAATACGACCAATTCAACCGCCGGACCGCCCAGATCGACGGCAAAGGCAACAAGATCACCTTCGAATACGACCCCGCCGGCCACCTGGTCAAACAAACGAATCCCCTCGGCGGAATTCTCGCCTGGACGTATGACGAAAAAGGCCGCCTCCTCGAACGCAACAACGGCGAGCAGGTCACAAAATCCGCCTACGACTCGAACGGCAGGCTCGCCTCTCTCGACTACGGCAACGGCGAATCCATCGCCTACGAATACGACAAAGAGGGCCGCCTCGTCTCCGCCACCACCCCGGATACCCGCACCGACTACTTCTACGACAAGCTCGGCCGCGTCGAGGCCACCCACCTCCGCCAGGCGGACGAAGAAACCCTCCTCCACTTCACCTACAACCCCCGCAGCCAGCGCACCGGACTCATGCTCGCCGCCCTCGTCGCCGAAACCCCCACCGATGGCGTCCACTCCGGAAAAGAAGCCCGCTACGAACCCCTCCAGCAAACCGCCTATACCTACGACAGCTCCGGCCGGATGGCATCGATCACCAGCAACGGCCAGCCGGTCGTCACCTACGCCTACGACTCCTTCGGCCGCCCCGCCAAGAAAACCTTCGGCAACGGCATGTCCGCCGCCCTGTCCTACGACGCCGCCGGTCGCCTCGCGCGCGTGAGCTTCTCCGGCGGCCCGGTCGGCGGCCCGCTCGACCTCGCCTACCAGTGGGACCCCGCCAGCCAGCTCACCTGCCGCACATGGAACGGCCACACCCAGTTCTACACCTACGACCCCTCCGGCCAACTTCTCAAAGTCACCGATCCCTCCGCACACGAAGAAACGAACGGCACGAAGGGGGATTCCAATACAGTCTCACGCGAAGACGCGAAGAACGCAAAGGGGGCCAATCCCGCTGGCAATTCCAAAT
>Ga0118677_10001513_pt1 | contig 48895 bp, 60 predicted proteins | sample AliMusrvi5mmetaG_FD_86154 | JGI IMG/M metagenome (GOLD analysis project Ga0118677, IMG submission 86154) | reverse complement strand
GTCTATGCCACCCGACGCGAACCAGAAAGCCACAGGGGCCGCCACTCCCGCCGCCAGCACCGTAAAAAACGCACCGAGAGCTGCCTTTCGAACTCCGATACTCATTTCCGATCACCCCTAATGGGATTACCCGCATAAGGTCGAGGTCAAACGAAGCAACTAAGTGCAGCCTGCGCGCCTGCGGGCAAATTTGATTTCCCGGCTGTCAGTCTGATATAATGGAGTCAATGCGGCGCCATGGTGCATCGGTTAGCACACGGCTCTTTCAAGGCCGGGAGAGGGGTTCAACTCCCCTTGGGACCGCCAGAACCCTGCCTATTTGGGAACTCAAATTAGTTTTTAAACCTATCAAAGATCGGGAGTCTATCAAACGACCCTCGATCTTTTTGTTTTTTGTATCAACCATGATCTCTTCCACGAACGTTCTCAGGATATCATTCCTGGATTCCTGATCCCCTGATTCCATTGTTTCTCCTATTATTTTTCTGAGCTTCAAAATATCCTCAGTATTCATTATTGGAGGTTTCTGGACATCCTGCAAGGATTCCAATTCCTGGATCCGCGTGGAAACGTCTTTTACCCGGTCCAGGATCTGTTGATTATTCGCGCCGGCATCGAGCAGCTGCAAATAAGTGCTGAGTTGTTTCTTCGATTTAAGTAAAGCCTTAGCCCTATCCGCTGATGTGGACTTGTATTCTGCCCAATTGGTTGCAGTCTCCGCATTAATGGCATCTACCCAGGCGGCCAGTGACTCTTCATTACTACCAAGGCTGTCTAATATCTTCTCAATAATAAGAGTCTCTATTTCATCCCTTGGGATGTACCAGGATTCAGAGCACCCTTCGCCGCGTCGGTATATGTGAGATCCACATACATAGTAACAGCCAGCCGGTTTATTGACTCCGACATAATTGGATCCACAGACACCACACTTCATTATTCCACCGCTCAGTGCCCATTTGTTTGCCCGTGGCTTCAACTTCTGCATGCTTCCGTGTTTCTTTGCCTCAACCATGGTCCAGATCGCCTCCGCTTCTGCCTCTGTTATTATTGCTGGATGTGCGTCTTTCACTACTATCCACTCACTGGGGTCCCTGCGTTTCCTGTTAAACTTATCCGTGCAATCATCCCTGTTCCAAAATGCCACACCTGTATACTGCCACAATCGGTCCCACTCGCCCAGAATGGCCTGGATAGTGGTATTAGACCAAACAGACTTCCCGCTCGGTGTAGGCACTCCAGAAGCGGTTAATTTGCCTGCAATAGAATCATACCCCATTCTTTCGCCAAGTCTCCAATCGATGAGCATTGTCCGGCACCATTCGGCAATGGTTTTGCCGTTGAATATGCGATCGTCCTGGAGCCATATTACTTTATATACATCCATCGACTTGGAATTTCTTCCTATCTTAATACGATGCTTCTTGTAGCCGAAGAGTGGCCAACCACCATTCTTGTATGCCCAGCCAGTTTCCGGATCCCGCTGCTGGACATTCGTGATCATATTGGGAATGACAACATTCCGGAGTTTAATGGAGAACAGGCGATTAAGCGACCAGGTGAGGGGCATCATTATTGCGCCGGTTTCGCTGTCCGGATCATAGTATCCTTCTTCTGCTGATTCTATCCGGACACCGGTTCTGAGTAAGTCCCGCTGGATGGTCTGAGCGTTATCTCCGCGGCTGAATCGATCATATCTCCAAACAATGATCACCGAGGTTTGTGGATCCGCTTTTGCATCTTTGAGCATTTGGATCCAGGAGGTCCTGGCGTCATCATCCCGAAATGCCGATATACCTAAATCCTCGTACCACTGCACGATATTATAATTGTGCTCTCTGGCGTAGGATTCAATGCGGTGTCGCTGGGTCTCGGGGGATATCCCCTTTTCTGCCGATCTCTCGTGTGATACCCGGATGTATACGCGCGCGTGTTCCTGGAGGGCTGTGCCTGGCTTTTGGGGATTATTGCCGTGGAGGAGGTCATCAAGTTTCATTATTGTTCGCTCTTTGCCGTGGATTATCTAGCACATAAAAAAATAGCCACCCTTAGATGGCTATGTAAGCATATTCTGACTGGTATCATACTTCTTGTTTTTCGTGCATGGATATTCTGCTACTCATCGCGACAGCAAAGTCTTCTGCTTCATCTTCTTTTATAATCTCATGCTCAATGGGCATCTTATGCAAAAAATCGACCGATTTATGGTAGGCTTGCATATGTGATTCCATTTGAGGTTTTCCCACAAGCAAATATAACATACCTAATCTCGGGTCACTTTGCAGATCTGTAGTCCGACCAACCCACTTAATCGCCCGGTCTCTGAGCGTATCTGGTTTTTCTGCATCCATAGAAACAGCTTCAAGCGGGTGCCATTTGCTGTTTTTCCACGCGTGCTTGAATTCGTATTCAAAAGATCCACCTGTAATGACAACAGGCTCAAGTTTTTGAATAACGCCATATCTAGTCAGGCTTGGTTGAAAGTAGTTCCACACATCGTCGTTGGATCTTCTTGCTTCATTGTCATGTGGACAAGATCCAAGCACAAAATAATCATATAACTCATTTAGCGACTTCTTCACATCCTCTGTTATGCCATAATAACAATCATTGAATTGCAGACAACTATCGTCTTGTGGCAAAACTGATTTGGTTATGTCGTAATCATTTAGTGGTGCATCTTGATATTGAAGTGTGCTAAACAAAACCTTGTCAAGGCTGTTGAAGTTATTTTCTATATGCCTGGCAACCTTCCTGTAATAATTCCCATTGAAATTATTAAACGTGTCGGATAGTCTACCGAATTTGTGCTGAATCTTAGATTGTACGATTTTTTCCTTGGGGGCGTAGACTACTACACCCACGTTGAGAAATTCTCCAGTTGCAACATTATGGATATATCGCAATATCGTATATGAAAATGGGGTCTTATTCATTTTAACACCTCCATGACCGATGCTTCGAAACGATTCATATGATTAAAAAGCGATTCAAGGTGATCTGTAATAATCTTCACGTAATTATTTGACCAAGCCGCTGGAATGATTTTTGGTATATATTCTATTGATTCCATTCCAGGTTTAGTAATATTATGTATATGTTGTGCTACTAAGTCTTTTTTACCCTTAAGAGATTTATAAAGAACATGGTCTGTAGTGAATTGCATTCCATATACGTCCCATGGACTATTGTAGCTTGAATTTCTTGTAAAGGTAAATGCAAGCTCGTGATCAAGTGCAACTAATGAATATCCATTGACAAACAGATTTGGATTTTCCGGTTTGCGGTCCATATTTTGTATTATTAAATCGAATATATAGATAGCAATAGCATCATCGAGAATGTTTTTTTCTAACATTTTGCCCGGCATATATACTTCCCAACCAGAACCGAGAAATTTGCTTCCGAAATGTCTGTTCTCTCCACCTGCTACAGCTTGACTCTCACTGTAAGGCAACCATTCTAATATGTCCTCTGGGAAGTTAATTATCGCTGGTTCAATGGTAGGTGTCAACAAGACTTGTCCCAACATGGCAGCATAGAACTCATATATCCGACCATACGAAGGCATGCAACAACCATTATTGATACCACACATTTTTACTACGAATCGATTTTGTATTGGTTTTTCTTGCCTTTTCCCCGATGCAGGATCATGTATTACTTTCGATCCAGAACAGAGACACAACCGTGGCAGTGTTCGTCCTGACTCAAATTTCCTTTCAAGGGACTGTAATTCCACATCCCAATAATGAAATTCCATGTGTTATCTCTTTCTCCTGAGCGCCTGTACTAGCGCGGAGTTGTATTTTTAAATCTCATCAATCTTGACTCGTCTTGAGCTGTTCATACTACAATCCCCCCACCCCACTACCGCCGCCGCGATCTGCGGAGAGACGGGAGATGCGGGATTAAAAGCCTGTAATCCCTTTGATTTTTGTATACGCTGCACCAGTCCTAAAAGTCTGAGCTTGAAACTTCCAAACCTCTCCAGGTCCCCAGTTAACAATATTATCGAAAGCTGAATCCACTAAAGCATAGTTTCTATCGTATAGGGTGAACTCAATCTGAGCATATCGAATGGTATCACTGGTATTATTTCTTACATAACCTGTTATTGTTGATCCGAACTCACCATTCACGGCACCCCACTGTCCTATTGTGAATTTCTCTACGGGTTCAGGTGGAGGGGTGTATTGTGGTTGATGCTCTGGCATTGGTGCTACATAGTTACCATTATTACTATTTGTTTCTTCTGGTTGAGATGTAGGAACTGGCGCGGGAGGGGCGTAATATGACCCGTAAGAAGAATTAGTTTTATTGTCCGGGTATTCTGATTGTTGATAGTTCGGAGATGTATTCATTCCGTTTATAACAATAGCTAGATATATACCTACAACAATTGCAATGATAATAATCATCTTTCTTCTTTTAGATTTTACGCTGGTAGCAATATCGAACTGACAATGAAAACAAACCTGTTGGGTGTCATCATTCATATAACCGCATTGTGGACATTGTCTCATTATCGTTACCTCCAGCCGTCCATACTGGCACGGAGTTATTATTATAAAGCCTGCCGATCCAGCTGGACATAGCCAGATCGGCAATTACATTTCATCCTAATTCTTGTCTTTACTCATTTCACTGATGAAATCTGCGATCTGCATTGCTGCAGGTAATTGGGAATGTTCAGGCATGTTCATTGCCTTCACAGCAATATAAGCCTCGCGTAATTGGTTGACGCTGATATTTTCGATTATATTTAATTCTTCAAGTCGAAAAAGTGCAGCCTGGGGGCTGACATCGAAGTATTTTGCCATTGCATCGGAAGTGTCAGTCCAAGTATTGCAGAGGAACGAGGGGAGGTAAAGCCTGACTGCGTTTTCCGGCATCAATAACTCTGCTGCAAATGTGTTGCAGGCTCTTTCGCGAGTGGAGAAGTATTCTATGGAGCGGGGAGATGGTAGGGCGTGGTGACCCAGTTCGTGCGAGATAGTCCAGCGTTGGCGAACAGTAGGTTGGTTCTTGTTTACTACGATGTAACAGCCACACGAGCGGGCTGTGTAAAAGCCTGAGCATTCACCGATGTCTTCATACAAAACGGTAACATTAAGGCCTTTCGCTAGTTTCTTCACGTTAACAGGTATTGAGTCTGAGCTTAATGATAATAATCTGGCCTGTAAGACCGCATTGTCGATTTTTCCCATTGGAGCTTTATCCTTTTGTTGACGTCGGTGTCACAAATGACAGGTGTGCTGTTCAGGTTTGCTCTCTTGTTTTCGAGTATCAAAAACTTAAGGTTCAATTCTCACTCCTTTTCTTAATCTCTTTGCTTCTTTCTATGGCGTTTATCTTGTCGAGTGCTTTGGCAAGCAGGTCTTTCGTGTGGTCGTTATATTTGCCGTGGTTATCACGGAAGAGGACTTCCTCCAGGGCTTCGGTTAGTTTTTCCTCTGGGGATTTAGGGATTTCGGTTTCAATCCACTTTGCAGGGGCATCATACCCGGCAGCGCGCAAACATTCGATAGCTTCTTCTCGTGGGAAATAACTCAAGAAGTCCACAGCTATCTGATATTGCGGAACTTTGCCGTGTGTCCAATCAGATATATATGTTCTGGTAGCCGCAACATTAGTAAAAGTCTCTGCATCCCGTAACGTTAGATTGTGCACGGACAGCAGCTCTCTAATCTTACTTGCCCACTCATTATTTATCTTTGACACTGTATAAATCCTCGCGTCCAAAACTGTTGTTGACATTCTAACAGACTCCTCTCAAAAAAAGATTGGTTTTTTTAAAAATACTTGTCCGCAACTGTTGACAGCCCGGAAAAGATGTTGTAATATATGAGTGTCAACCGCAGTTGACAGCTGAAAGGGAGGTAAACCATGACAGGACAAGACATAGAAAAAGCTCGAACTGCCGCAGGTGTCAATCAGACCAAACTTGCAAAAGCACTCGGACTGGTAGATAGGTCTTCGCTTTGTGACATCGAAAATGGCAGGATCGAAGTTACCGAGCGCTGGGTTCTTTCCGTGATGAGTGTTATTCACGGGCTGAGCATTAACAACACAACAGCGGCCTGACGCCGCTAGATAGGAGAAGTGATTGAAATGACAATTGAGAACAACGAACCAAAACTGCAGCACATCGAAATCAAACACCGATTTACAGGCGAAATAATCATTGCAGGCGAATACGCAGACCTGAAAGCGGCTGTTGTGGATAAAAAGGCCAACCTGTCTGGGGCCGACCTGTCCAGGGCCAACCTGTATGGGGCCAACCTGTCTGGGGCCAACCTGTATGGGGCCAACCTGTATGGGGCCGACCTGTATGGGGCCAACCTGTATGGGGCCGACCTGTCCAGGGCCAACGGGGTGAGTAAATATAAATCCATTCCTTTGATGATGCTTCTCGATCAACCTGGACCGATTAGGCTTTACAAGCTGGTTACGCATGATCTCCAATCCCCAATACACCATAAACGACTGAAATACATTATGGGTGAGGAAGTCTGTGAAACGGAAGCAGATACTAACGATCGTGAACAATGTGGGGCTGGTATAAACGTAGCCACACTTGACTGGTGTATGCGCGAATGGCAAATAACTAATCGCATATTGGTTGTTGAGTTCACTGCAGCCGATATCGCCTGTATTCCAGTTGGCACCGATGGAAAAATACGCCTTTGGCGCTGTAATGTAGTGGGTGAGAAAGATTTGGTAGAAATCGGATTGGTTGAAGCTCCAGTTGAGACTACAGAAGCAAACGAACCGGCCGAGGCTTCGAGTTAGATGGGACTTTCTAAAGACGGCAAATATTACGACAAAGCATCCTATCTTGGTTTTGATGGCGATTCCAAGATTTACGCAGTCGTAGAATCCCCTGACGGAGATGGATGGATGATTGACTGGCGCAAAGCCTACGGTGTCATACCCCATCCAGTAAAACGATTTGGTGTTTTCGAGACTGTGGAAGAAGCCGCGGAGGCATTGGATAAGCTTGCGGTCAAAAACGAGTGGCACTATATGCAGAGAGATGAGGATCCCAAGACCCGAAAGGTGCAGACATCTTTCTGTATAGCAAGTTTCGACAAGGAGCCGGTCAATGCCTAAGCGATACTCTGCAGACGGATACACATACTGCATAACCCAGGGCATCGGCGGACCCACTGGAGATTGGTTCACCGTTCGGATAAAGATGGGCAAAACCAGTATGCATAGGGTGATCAGTCCAGCGTTACCTATGCGCAAGACACAGAAAGAAGCCCAGGTTGATCTGGACGTGTGGGCGCATAGAAAAGGACTGAAAGCTGTCGACGATTGAACCATATTCCCAAATGGGACGCGATACGCAGGGGTGACAAACAGATGTTAGCACACAATACTGCAAATAAAACCTATATAGGCGAAAAACCCGTACAAATACCTGGAATTCTTGAGCAGAAAGCGAGTGAGGGAACGGTAAACACAGGGGGTGAAAGAGATACGGCGATAACGGAAACTATCAAAGCTCAAGGGAGCCGTATCTCTTTCCAAACTGATTATACGACTGTTTGCCCATCCAAATCAAGGAAATTCTTCGGAGCTAACTGATGAAACGGAAACGGCTACAAATGAATACAAATTTCGTAATGTCCGACTCTGCAGACTTGCAGCCGGCAGTCAGAGGTTTTGCCGGATTGTTAAATCCTGAGCTGACTGCAGCAGTGCGGAAAACGAGATCTATTCTACTGGCCGTTAACAAAGACGAACCTATAGCCGTTGTGGATCCTGCTGAACTGCGGAGACAGGAATTGCGGGAGCAGATGGCCAGCTTACAGGCTGAATTAGCTACATTGGAGGGATTGAAGTGAATAATTCTGAGAAGCATGAACTTGCATTAAGTTTAGTCCGGCAAATAATCAACAAAAATGTCGTCGAGTCTAACAGTTACGACCTGGGATGGTTGGCTAATAAGGCTGTAAATGCTATCAATGTGCTTGATAAGGCATACCCGGAAGTTGTTTTTGATTGCCACTTAGGGCATCCGAAATCCTGTGACGACTACAAGCATCAGTGCTACAAGTGCAAATACTACAAGGAAAGCAAGAATAAGCCACAGCCTATGCCTTGTTCTGATTGCTACCAGATGCTAGGTCAGTCACACCCATGTTATTGGGTTGACGAAAACATTCTGCCTTATGTTGAGGGCGGTTATGTTGATCCTGATGCAATCCCGGTTGAAACATATTTGGCGGTGCAAAATGATACCGACTAAAACCACACCGACATTGCGCTGCACTTGCCCCAGGGGCATGTATTCACCGAGTTGCCCCATTGAGCAGCATCGTTCAATCGCAAACGATATCAATATACTGTTTGTCGGAACTGGCAGACGCAGACGCCCCAGGGGCGTTAACAAGGGTAGTTATCGCAGGAGGGATTGGAAAGCCAGTGCAACGTTCTGGTTAGCCAACCTATGGGACTCCGGCAAGATCGAGCGATGGATTATTATATTCATCCTTGGGTTCCTGCTTCTGGCGGTTGGATCCCAGATTTACCAGCGGGTCACTGACAAGCAGAGTTTGAGTCAGATCATCCAGTCGCAGACAGCGGGTGCGAAATGACCAAAGCTGAACAACAATCGATGATCGATGAGCTGCAATCAAAAGTGGAGACTTATGCGGCCAACGAATCCAGGTTGATTGAACGAGTAATCAGGGCTGAGGATGCTGCCAGTAGGTTGAAGCAGGCTGTCGATGCGTTGACCAGGATCATTGGAGCGAATTGATGAGCCACGAATGGAACATCGCTACCTGCATGGATCACCAGTGCCACACATGCAAAACCGGAGACAATGACGAATATACTCCAGAATGCGAAAACTGTGTTGGTAACACAATATGTTTATGGGAACCGAGAGGCGAAGTAAAGGAGTTAGCTAATGTATGCGAATCCACGAACACCGAATCAGCATCGTGAAAATCGTGACGACGCCGCTGCAGATGCCAGTCAGGACCGTATTGACCCGAACTGGACACCTGAATTGCAAGCCCAGATCAATGCCGATGCAGCTGCTTACAGGAAAGAGCGATACAGACTGCTGGATCTTGGCTACCCACCCGACCAAGTTCAAATCATGATGCTGGAGTGGGTGAACACGAAAGATGATGAAAGGAGTATTGCCTGATGGAAATGGAAATGGTCGCTTTTATGAAAAATAAAGTCGGTATGGACAAGTCTGGATTGACTATCCAGTTGAGCATTCCAAGTTATCTAGAGAACTATGAAGAGATTCTTGTCAATCTCAATCGGATACTGTCTTATGATCGACTGGTTGTGAAATTGGAGGCTGAGGTGCCTACTCCTGAAAAGGATGAGGATGGTGATGTTACTGTTACGCTGTCCAGTAGACAGGCGAGGATGTTTTAAACGCAGAATGCTTGCCTAATGGTTCAGATTAAGCAAGCACTTTTCATTGAAGTGAATAACGAAACACATAAGGAGTATATACCAATGAGCGTAAAAGAACAAGATTTGTTTCAGGATATAGACCCGCACACAGAGGTCGCAGTAGAAATCCAGGCCGAAACAGAGGCAGAGGCTATACTCTACCATCTACAACATATGTCGGATTCCGAGTTAACACAATACCAGAAGTTCCTGGAAGATGGTATTCCCAATGAGGAAGCATTCTACCGAATCAAAGAGGCCAGGGAAGCGGAATTGTTTGTGGAATCAAAACCCGAACCCATCGAATCAATAATTAAGCGCAAAGTAACCGCAGTCCACTATTTGAGATTGGCAGTCCAAACCGAGCAGGAAACATATAATGCTGCACTTGCACAGTTAAATGAGCAGTATAAGGCTCAGATCACCAGCCTTGCCAATCACAAGAGAGATTTAACTATTGCTGAGACTGAATTGCGGGAGCTGGCCGTCAAGCAATACGCGGATCCAAACCACGACAAGACAAACAAGAAACCATTCCCTGGAATCGGGATCCAAATCAAAAAACCTACAACCATCGGATATGATCCTGGTAAAGCTTTCGAGTGGGCAAAGCAGAAAGATATTTGTCTTTCATTAGATATAACAGCATTCGAGGCTATTTGCCTGACTCCCAGTAAACCGGATTTTGTTAGTGTCCACGCTGATGAGGTGCCCACTGGGACCATCGACAAAGACTTGAGTAAAGCTCTTGCTGCTCTCAAAATCGAAATTGCCGATCAGGCTGATGATCTGCCGGAGGCATCCTAACCAATAAGTCGAAAAAGACTCAAAGATCAAAACTCCTCCCCCGGGAGGAGTAACTCAAAATCAAAAGACATAACCAGAGACCAAAAATCTAAAGATCAAAAGACAAACAAGAAAGTTCAGGTATTCAATAATGATTGAGGCATTACCAACGGAAGATTCCATTCCGATCAAAGACATATCACAAAAGATCACCTTTATATATGGCGAGCGCAAGATCGGCAAGACGACATTCTGCAGCCAGGCTCCGGATGCTCTGTTTATAGCGACCGAGCCAGGGCAATCTCACTTACACTTGCGGAAAGTCGAAGTATCGTCCTGGTTGGATTTCTGTCAGGTGTTCAAACTCATTAAAGATGGAGATCACGACAGGAAAACCATAGTGATCGACACGATTGATAATCTATATCGCTTCTGTTTTGATTATGTGCTCAAAAAGAACGATATGGCCAGGGGCACAGATGAAAACAATACTGGATACAAGCTGGTGAACGATGAGCTTTTCAGGGCAATCAACAAGCTCTCACTTCTTCCCTACGGATTAATGATGATAGGGCACAGCACAGAAAAACAGGTTAAGACCAGAACAGGTAAGGAAACTAAAATAGCTTCTGCCTTATCATCCGGAGCTTTGAAAGTTGTTGCCGGTGTTGCTGACTACATTCTATATACCTGTGTCGAAGAGATAACGAGCGAAGAGGGATCTATAACTGGTTACCAGCATGTTATCCACACAAAGCCTACAACCATTTATGAAGCTGGTGTCAGATTAGGCCCAGATGATCCGGATATTCCAGATACTCTTCCTTTAAATTACAATGCGTTTTCGAAAGCGCTACTTGGTGAACAGATAACCGAAGAAGATTGGATTTTCAAACACTCGAAGTAGATTCTAAAAAATACATGCCCAAAATCAAAAGTCGAAAAATCAAACATTAAGGAGAACAATTCAAATGGCAGAAACAGCATTTACAGCTGATGTAGAGCTGGGTTATCTAGACAACGTGTTCAATGCGACTCCAGAAGCCGAAGTAGGAAAAAGAGTTCCTGATGGAACTTACGTGTGCAGACTGGAAGCGGTCGACGTAAAGCGATCTAAAAAAGAGGTTCTGGGTTTTTCTCAGGAACTCGAAGTCCATGATGGGCCCCAGGAGGGTGGCAAAATCTTCCGATGGAACAACATTCCTGAAGAGGGAGAGCAGCGTGACAAAGCCATACAGCAGATAGGCTACTTGAAGCATGATCTCAAAATGTATGGCGTTGACACTGAAGCACAAGGATTCATGCTCTCTAAGTTCCTGGCCACTCGCAGAAATGAGCTTCTCGACGTTCTTGTTGAAGTCCAGGTAAAGACCCGGGCTGGCCAGGATCTCCCGAACATTTACCTGAACAAGTTTTTGGGCAGAGTTGGGGAGGTTCAACCAGAAGCTTCAGCGACGGCGGCAACTGGATCCGGCAAAGCATCTTCAACCAAGTCAGCCAAACCTAAGCCTGGTGATGATAACTACGATCCATTTGCGGACGATTAACATTGGACACTGTTGGACAACGCAAAATCATAATAGACTCGCGTGAACAACGCCCTTACATCTTCAACGGGGAGTGTTGCAAAAAAGCACTCCCCGCGGGGGATTATTCACTCGAAGGTTTGGAAACCACAATAGCCATTGAGCGAAAATCATTAGAAGACTATATACACACAGTTATCCAAGGCAAGCGCCGTTTCGGGGTTGAACTAAAAAAATTGCAAGAATACGCATTCGCCGCAGTGGTCATCGAAGCTTCTATATCGGACATCCTTGCAGGAGATTATAGATCAGAAATAACGCCGGCAGCGCTGCTGGGTATTACTTGCGGATTAATGCATTCATATAGTCCGGTCCATATAGTGTTTGCCGGTGACAGGCCACATGCCAGGGTGCTAGTTGAAGAGCTTTTGAAGTTGGGGGGAGAGAAGTATGGAGACTGCGGAGAAAAGCAAGATAGGTAAACCTGTTGACGGTGTAGATTTTGACTCGTATCTGATGTCTATGGGTGAGCGTGACTATGAAAAGCAAACCAAAATAGAAGGGACAATCACCCATATAAACAGAGCTTCAGAAACTTGGAGCGCCGGCAGACTACAAGAGAAAAACGTATCTCTTGATCGAGATGTAAGCTTCTCTGTAACTTCCTCAGTTGCGCTTGGTGAAAAAGTAATAATGCATGGCGCCTGGGTCAAAGATGCAAAATGGGGTTGGCAGTTCAAAGCCAAATTAATCGAATATCCTATGCCAGATATAGACTCTTCTGACGGTATCGCTGAATATCTGACAAACAATCCTGCTTTTAAAGGCATTGGTCCAGTTAAATCAAAATTGATTGCGGAAGCATTCTCCTCTAACTTTGATCAAATCATCCGCGAAGATCCGGAAAAAGTTGCCAAAGTCGGCAAAATCACAATAGAGCAAGCTTATGCAGTTCAAGCTGAATGGGTTTTGAAATCAGATACCAATGCCATATCAATTTGGCTTTCATCATTTGGACTTACCCATTGTCAGATTAAAAGCATTGCCGAGAAGTATGGCAATCAAGCCAAACAGATATTAGAAGCGGATCCATATATTCTCTGTGGAGAACTACGCGGCTTCGGATTTGCCCGAACTGATGAAATTGCAATGAAGATGCGGATACCGAAAGAACATCCTGGACGCATTCGAGCATGTCTTGTCTATCTTCTGGAAAACGAGGCCGATACTGGAGGTCATTGCTGGATATCCAAAAAAGAATTGATTAGGAATGCTGTTTCCACTTTAGCGCTGGATTCTCTGGCTGCATACACTCAAGTTGAAAATGGTATTGTCGAGCTTTGTGGATCTGAAATGTTCATTGAAGAGATTAAAGGTTCCGGATCCTTAATAGCTCTGACGAAAATATATAATCGCGAAACAGACCTGATCAAATGGTTTGCTGAGGGAAGAGCAAGTATAAACGCTCCCGGGGGTGAAGTAGAGTTTTCTAAAAGTCCTGATGAGCTAATCGAAGATGCCGCCAGCGCAACAGGTAAAACACCAACTGAATCCCAACGTCAAGCAGTGAAAATGGTTCTTGAAAATGGAATTTCTGTTATCACTGGCGGCGCTGGAACAGGTAAATCATTCACAATAGCCCTTGCCTGTAAGGTTTTCCAAAATGAAGAGTTAAGCATTGGGATGTGTGCGCCTACAGGTAAAGCTGCAAAACGTATGTCTAGCCTGGCTGAGGGTGCGCCTGCAATGACTATCCACAGACTGCTTGAGTATAATCCTCAAACTGGATGGGGTTATACGGCAGAGAATAAACTCCCCTACAACTTCATTGTTGTGGATGAAGTTTCAATGTGTGACATTAATCTGCTTTGGCACTTGTTTTCAGCTATTAACTGGACTGAAACACAAGTTTTATTAGTGGGGGACCATAACCAACTTCCTCCGATCGGCGCGGGCAATGTGCTCAGGGACATTCTCGATCGCGAATTAATTCCATCTCACTATCTTACTGAATGCCATCGCGCAGCTGGTGAATTGAAAATCAATTGCAATGCCATTTTAGATGGGATAGTAAAACCCACCACAGAAGTCCTCGCGGGCGGAGGTAGAGAATGGCGGGTAATTCGAGAGCTCGAGGATCCAGATATTCTTGTTGATTCACTCCGGAGTCTAATGAATGGCAAGTTTGAACAATGGGGATTTGATCCTGTTTTAGAATGCCAAATCATCACTCCTTATAACAAAGGCAAATTAGGTGTCAATCGTTTAAATGCTGAGTTGCAGTGTGTATGGCAGAAACGAAAATACGGCCTGGACCTACCTGAAGTCATCAAAGATAAAGAGCCGCACACAGTCTTCCTCAAGGGAGACAAAATCATGCAGATTAAGAACGATTATAAGCTGGATGTTATGAATGGAACTCAAGGAGTGATTGAAAGTATAGATAAAGATCAAACACCTGACGGACCTGTAACTGTGATGAAGATTAAATTTGAGGACCGGGACGAATTAACCCAAATCGAAATGGGGACCACTCAAGCGAATAATATCGTCCTGGCGTATGCATGTTCTATCCACAAGGTCCAAGGATCTGAATATGCCTGTGTAGTCTGTATTATTCATCGACAGCATACCTATATGTTAAGCAGGAACCTTTTCTATACAGCAGTCACCCGGGCTCGCAAAACAGCCATCGTATTAGGTGACATCCAAGGTATTCGTAAAGCCATCAGAACAACTACTCCAATAGAACGACGAACCTGGATGTCATTAGCATCCTGTGGAGGTCTGAATCAATGAGTCCGACAACTCCAATGTCATCAACTAAAAATGCTATTGAACTCGAATACGAAAAAATACCATTGGAGTTGCGAGAACGTCCTCAATGGGTTTGTTATAAAATCGAGATTCGCGAGGATAAGCCTACAAAAATACCAATTAACTGGAATGGCGGGTCCCGTGCTAAATCGGACGATCCGGCTACCTGGGGCACTTTTGAGCAATGTGCATCAGTGGCCAAACGATATGAGGGTATAGGCTTTATAGTTTCAGCATCAGATCCTTATGTCGGGATTGATCTTGATCATTGTGTAATTGAGAATCCTGAAACTGGCATCAAAGAGTTGGAGTCCTGGGCACGTCTGATAGTCAATCAATTTGATTCCTATGCGGAGTACTCGAGGTCTGGCAGCGGTGTCCATATAATCATCAAAGGAAAGAAGCCAGGACGCCGCTGTAGAGTGTCCGAACATCCAAACATCGAAATATACGAGGACCGTCGATTCCTTGTTATGACGGGCTGCCTGGTGCCCGGGAACTCGGGTATCATTCAGCCGGCAGCTAATGAAATATCAGCACTTTACTTTGATATGTTTGGTAATGCTGAGACTGGATCGGATGATCCAGAGAAGCCTCGCAAATTATCCACAAATAAAAGATTGAATGTAGCTGATAAACCGCTTACGGATGATGAAGTAATTGACAAAGCCAAAGCAGCCAAGAATGGCCCCCAGTTCACCCAACTTTGGAACGGGGACCTGTCGAACAATAATAATGATGCATCGGCAGCTGATCAAGCGTTGTGTAATTTCCTGGCGTTCTGGACCGACTGCAATCAGCCTCAAATGGACCGGTTGTTCCGTCAATCAGGGCTTATGCGCGAGAAATGGGAACGGGATGATTATCGAGAGCAAACACTTCAGCGAGCAATTCAAGACTGTGGACATACATACAAGTCCCGGCAAATATATAACTCAAACTCAGTGGGATCCAAATTAAATACTGGGCAATTTTTGTCAGACATCAAATATTTGACCGACCTGGGTAATGCAGAATTCCTTATAGATCAGCACGGCGAAAATCTGCGCTATGATGTCGACTCAGGGCAATGGTTACATTGGTCCGGAATGCAATGGAAACGCGATGATACTGGCGAAATAGAGCGCCTGGCGTGTATGTCTATCAGATCGATGTACGATACTCTTCCGTCTATCCAGGATCCTGATAAAAGCAAAGCTTTGTTTAGTCATGTAAAGCGTTCAGAATCGCGTAGAGGACTTGAAGCAATGATTGCCTTGGGGCGTCATCTGCCGGGAGTCCCAGTGAAAACAGTGGCACTGGACGCCGATCATTGGGCTCTAAACTGTGTGAACGGCACAGTGGACCTACGAACAGGTAAACTCAAGCCACATCAGCAGCGTGATTTGATCAGCAAAATAGCGCCTGTTATTTATGATCCGGAAGCTGAGTGTCCCAGGTGGATTCAGTTCCTCAAGGAAGTCTTCCAGGAAGATGAAGAGATCATAGATTTTGTTCATCGAATGGTTGGCTATTGCCTCACAGGTGATACCCGGGAGGAATCAGTGTTCATTCTTTATGGACGTGGCCAGTGTGGAAAATCAAAGTTCATGGATGTTCTTCGTTATATTTTTGGCGATTACATCAGAGATACCCCTGTTACTACTTTCGTAGAAAGAACAGACAACAATACTGCTGATCTGGCCAGCTTATCAGGGGCCAGGCTGGTGACTGCGTCTGAAGCAGAAGAAAATCAAGCTTTCAATGAGCCGCTATTGAAACGCGTGGCTGGTAGAGACCCTATCACCTGCCGGCATCTTTACAAAAGCTTTTTCACTTACGTTCCTACATTCAAGATAGTGTTTGCTACCAACGATGTTCCTAAAATACGGAGCCAATCATTCGCAATGAAGCGCCGTATCAAGCTAATCCCTTTTCGCCAAAGATTCTATGATCCGGATGAGGGCAAAACACCGGTCAAGGATGACAAAATCTACGATAAGTTGATTGCTGAAGCATCAGGAATACTGGCCTGGGCGGTCAAGGGCTGCCTTGAATGGAAATCAGAGGGTTTGCGTATGCCCAAGGTCTTAAAACGCGAAATAGAAGCCCTTTTCGACAGCCAGGATCCAATAGGTGAGTTCTTAGATATGGAGTGCGTTTTGCATTGGCAGGCGATATGTGAAATAAGCTCATTATGGCAAGAATATTTAACGTGGTGTGACACAAACAAGCAACATCCGGCATTCAAAGCAGTGCAATGGTTTGCCAAAAATCTGGCACAAAGAGACGGAATTGACAGGTCTAGAGGGACGGACGGAATAAGGCTTCTCAGAGGTATAACGACAAAAAAAGCCGCAAGTGACGCAATTTTACAAGAAACAGGAAACCTTTTCAGAAGTATCGAATCTGAAGAAGATTTGGAAAATAGCGAAAATTGCGCCATTTGCGTCACTAAAACATTAGATTTAGATGGTAAAGAGGGTGTTAATGACGCAAATGACAGAATTAAAGATTCTGACGTAAAGTCCTCCATGAAGGACACTTCTCAAATAGTTTCAGCAAAAACCCCTAATTCCGTCATTTGCGTCATTCCGGACAAAACAGACGAATTATCTAAATTTGAAGCCTTAGAAATAACGGTTGAAGAAACTGAAAATAGCGTTATTTACGGTGTTTCTCAAAATACTAATTATGACGATTTTGATACAAACGAACAATAGGAGATTGATATGTCTACGGCTACAAAAAATAAACCAAGTAGCGAAATTAAAGGCAATGGGAAAGACAGTGCAAAGGACGATAGCTTTATCTGTGTCTATGTCCCGGCATTACGCCGCAAAGGATTCCATGTATGCCTGGCACCAGGTAAAAATAAATCAATGTTCATAGTGGAGCCCAGAGAGCAGCTTACACCTGATTTACATTCGAAGATAGGCAAGAATGCTAATGCTATTCTCAAAGAGCTTAATTTTGAATTAGAAATTCAAAAAAACAATAAGTCTGATATTGCGTTCGCAGACCCAAACAAACCTTTCTATCGAATAATCGGGGATCCACGGCCTGATCTAACAGAGGACTCAGAAATATGGTTCTCTCTTCTGAATCTAGCTGTGGTCACTAAAAGTGAGGCTGAAGGACCTTTGCATGGATTTCGTTGTGTTGGGACACGATTAATGAGAATAGCATCCGGGTGGATGCTATATTACCAGTCTGGAGTCACTGAGTTTGAAGATAAAGCCGCTTTTGAAGAGGAGTATAAACAATATTTCCTTCCGGAAGATGATGCTGTGTCCCGGGATATAACTCCAATTAATCAACTTTTGAGCCGGCTTTACATTGTCAAAGGTCGGCTTGGAAAGATTGGTAATTACAATGCCAATTTGTAAAATATGCAATACGAAAATAACTGGCATTGGATCCGCGGGTAAATCGATCTGCGCTAATTGCTTGCCAGTAGAACCTCCCAGGCCAGTGCCTCCCGTGTATTGTGATACTGAGGGCAATCTGCTTTACGTAGATGCGATCTTGATTAAAAATCGAACTCGCTATGCAATTTTCTACCGGAATGCTGAGACGAATTTCGATGCAGATTTAACGAGACTGGAATTAACGGACGATTCCCAATTCGATAGATTTACTGTGATATTGGCAATGCGGAAGATGGTTGACAGGGCTGTTAGCGCTAAGTGCGCAATGTGGAAGAGGGTAGCATAGATGCAAATACCGATTTCGCTAACGCTTGAGCATTGTGTACTAATCATACTTGGCATATTGCTAGGATATATATTTTGGGGTAAGGGAGAATCAAAATGAATGACTATATCAAACCAGGCGATTCCGTAATTATATCTAACATCGAACCATCCTTGGATCAGCTAACCTGGTGCGTCCAGGACACCAAATTGTATCCTAAATTGCTGCTGATCAATGAGAGGCACCCACCGTTGATTGTTGATGCTTGCAAGGTGCAGAAATTGGCGGTGGCGGTTTGAAAAATACAGCCGTAGCTATTGATATTTTGGAGCCAACTCCTAAGCGCCCAATAATGCGGTACCACGGTGGAAAGTTCCGCCTGGCACCTTGGATTATAAAGCACTTTCCAGAGCATCGATGTTACGTAGAACCATTCGGGGGAGCAGCTTCAATCTTGATGCAGAAATCTCGTACTTATGCAGAGATTTACAACGACCTTGACTCAGAGATTGTGAATGTCTTTCGAGTTCTCCGCGATCGGGAAACAGCAACCGAATTGCAGCGATCGATTATATTGACTCCGTTTGCAAGAGAGGAATTCGAAGAAGCTTACGAAGAATCGAAGGATCCAGTAGAGCAAGCCAGGCGCACAATCTTGAAATCATTCGCAGGTTTCGGGTCTGACGGGATATTCCGGAGGAACTGTGGGATGCGGACACATTCTTCCCGCTGGATCCCGAAAGGTGGATTCCGGGTTAAATCAACAAAGTCCGGATCCACGGCTGCATCTGATTGGGTTTCATACGCTCCTGAGATTGTGAATTTCTGCGAACGCCTACAAGGAGTGGTTATTGATCATCGTGATGCGCTGGAAGTTATCAATCAACACGACTATCCGGACGCTTTAGTATACGCTGATCCACCATACGTGCATTCATCCAGGACAACAAAACACGGATATCGACACGAGATGGATGATAATCAGCATAGTCGCCTTGCGGAGGTTCTTAACGCTTTCAAGGGGTTTGTGGTGCTTTCTGGATATCAGAGCGATTTATATTCGGAGCTTTACAAAGGTTGGTATACAACAACGATTTCAGCACGATCAGATAAAGCGATGTTGCGCACTGAGTGTTTATGGTTATCACCGAGGACTGCTGATGCGCTGCAGTTACAGTTGAGTTTTTGAGTAAGTGCCCTGATCTGACCAATCAGGGCAAGCCCTACTACGGGTAGTGTGTGCCTAGTAATCACACTATACCAGGGAGGGCGAAGTATGGCAAGAGTGGTTTATGTTTCAGAAGAGACTCGTGTAGAAGCTCACATCGATCAAGGTGCACTTTATGACCAGGAGAACAATTATCAAGACTATGATGATTCGCTAGAGCCTATCGCAGTAGGCAAGCGATCCTATGATTATGTTTCATTCCAAGCAGAGGGACCATTAGCTGGGTTGATATGGAAAGAGGTTCGTAAAGTGCTTAAGAAAGCCCGTCTGACAATGCTCCAGGCTGCTGTTGTAGAACTGCACTTATTAGGGCATTCGGATGAAGAGATTGCCACACAGCTCAAAACTGTGGACGGTGTGGAACGAACAAGGCAAACCATATTCCAGGCGCGTGAAGGAGCCGATGAAAAGCTGGGAAATCTAAAACACCTAGGCGTTCTAACCATCCTTTACGAAGAGTTCCGGAGGCGGCCTGTCAATGAGTTACAGGCAGACAGATTTGAGGAAAAAATGCAAAAACTATGCTAGGGGCAAAAAATATTTTTTTGATCTTAAAATGGGCCAAAAATAGGCCAAAAAGCTTAAAAAGGTACTGACAGAATTCCCGTTTTGCGCGCATGTATGTAGATTGATTTTTTTTCACGGTCTACCAGACACTTCAATCCTCCTTGTATTGGTCCCAGTTACCATAACTTGGGACCATTTTTTATTATGAGTAAAACCAATGTGCTATACAGACGATCAAAAAGCGGCGGTAATGGCTGCACTACTTATGGGTCAATCCGTCTCCAAGGTAGCCGAACAATATCAGATCCCAAGGGGAACTGTTGCCAAATGGTCCGCGAAATTAGATAGATCAGGAAACAACACAGAAACAGGGGAAACAGAGGGAAACACAAAAAGGAACCGCATTGGTGATTTGTTATTACGCTATATCGAAGCTAACCTGGAAACCCTGACGGCGCAGCAAGTAGTGTTCAAAGATGAAAAATGGCTTAGAGAACAACCCGCCAGTGAGCTTGCGGTGCTTCACGGGGTCCTTGCCGATAAAACAATTCGACTTCTCGAAGCGATGGCAACACAAGACAGCCCTGAACCAGAAGAATAGGCAAATAGACTGGCAACCATTTCCAGACTCTCCTCAACTCATAGCCTATAACTCTGAAGCAGATGAAATATTTTACGGCGGAGCAGCTGGAGGCGGTAAGACCGATCTGGGGCTTGGAAAAGCTGGAACAAAACATCGCAGAGTCTTAGCGCTTCGTCGGGAATATCCGCAACTTAACGGGATTGTAGAACGATCACAGGAACTCTATTCCGAGGTTGCGTCCTACAACGATTCAAAACATATTTGGCGCTTTAACGATGGCCGGACCATTCAGTTTGGATCATGCCAACACGAGCCAGACAAAAAGAAGTATCAAGGCCAACCACACGATCTAGTCTGGTTTGATGAAGCTTCTGAGTTCCTAGAATCCCAGGTATTGTTTATCGGAGCGTGGGCAAGATCAGAAAATCCAAAACAGAAAGTGCAAGTGTTGCTTACCGGGAATCCTCCCTTATCCGCGGATGGATATTGGGTCTTGCAGCGATATGCACCATGGTTGGATCCTCATCACCCAAATCCTGCTAAGCCAGGTGAACTGCGCTGGTATGTGCGCCTGGATGGAGTCGACACTCCTGTAGACGGACCAGAACCCGTCCCAGATTCTAAGGGTAAACTGCAGACTCCTAAAAGCCGAACTTTCATATTTGCAAAAGTCCAGGACAACCCGATTTATATGGCCAACGGTTATGAGGCCACACTACAAAGCCTTCCTGAGCCATTGAGAAGTATGATGCTGGAAGGTAACTTCCAGGCTGGACAAGAGGACGATCCACTCCAAGTCATCCCCACAGCGTGGATATTGATTGCGCAACAGCGTTGGGTTGAACAGGAGCACAGAGAACACTGCGCTCTATCTGCACTAGGGGTGGATATTGCCCATGGTGGTAAAGACAATACCATCATACAGCCGAGATATGGCAGCTTCTTTGCAAAGCCGAAAGTTCATCCAGGAACAACCACGCCGTCGGGGCCCATCGCTGCAGCATTAGTGCTCAGAGAGTCGGTGCCCGGGATTGCTATAAATATCGATATGAGTGTCTGGGGATCTTCGGCATATGAAGTATTGCTGAATAATCCACAGTTGCCCAATTCCTGTTTTGTAAACGGGATCAATTTTGCAGAAGGAAGCAAGGCAACCGACAAGACTGGAAAATTGAGATTCGCAAACAAGCGCGCTGAGTGTTATTGGGCGTTCAGAGAGGCATTGGATCCTGATTCAGGCCAGGATATAGCATTACCCCCTGACTCTCAGATTGTTGCCGATTTAACTGCACCACACTGGAGTTTGCGTAGCAATGGTATTCTCATCGAATCCAAAGAGGACATAAAAAAACGATTACAGAGAAGTACTGACTGGGGAGATGCTATTGTGATGGCCTGGGCTTATTCCGGCCAAGGCTTGAGCATTACAACTGGATCCCGCAAACGTGAAGCATCAACACTAGGATCAATATGAGCATATATTCAAACATACTCGATACGATAAGACGGACAGCTGCAAAGATTGCTGCGCCTTTAATGGCTGAGCAAGGCTTTACGCAGTGGTGGAGCTGGGGCAAGACACCCAGACCATTCGTCCAGGATGATGTGACCAATAAAAAGGGAACTGCTGATTATGATCTGATGCGTCACGATCCGGATATCAAAGGCGCGCTTCTGATCAAAACCTCGGGAGTGCTGTCTAAGGGTTGGGAACTCACTCCTGGCGTGGATGCTGACGAACCTAAGTTTGCTCAGGCTGAAGAACAATGCAAGTTCGTTCAATATACATTCGATCAGATGAAAGGCTCCCTGGATGATAAACTAGAGGACATTCTCTATGATTCGTTGCTCTGGGGCATATCTCTAGGGGAAAAGCTTTGGGGTTGGAGTGAAGATGCCAAGTGGATAATGCTCACCAACATCAAGGCCAAGGATCCACGGCTATATGATTTCAAGATGGACGATTATGGCAATGTGACCGAAATGGATGTGATCATCAAGGGTGGATTTATCCCTGTTGAGCAATCGAAGTTTGTTCAGATGTCGTATAACAATGTTCACGACGAGCCATGGGGGACATCGGATCTTCGATCGGCATACAAATACTGGTTAATCAAGTCAAAGTTGGTGTCCTGGTGGGCTGCCTACTTAGAGAAATTCGCAGCTCCTACACCTAAGGGAACCTATCCGCAAAACACACCAAAATCAGTTCAAGAAGCATTGCTGCAGAGCCTTGAGAGTCTCCAGCAGGAAACAGCAATCATTGTTCCAGAGGGAACTCTTGTCGAGTTCATGGAGACAGCAGGGAAGACTTCCTCAGATTTCTCCAACGCGCTGGACTACATTGGCAAGCAGATAGTCAAGGCAATCCTGGGCCAAACATTGGCAACTGATCAGGGAAGTAAATCCGGATCGTATGCACAAGCTAAAGTGCACCAAGATACACTCAGAATCTACATAATGAAGCTCAAGAGAGCACTGGAAGAGACTGTAAACGAGCAGATCATCCGGGACATTGTGGATTACAATTTCGCAGATCGATACTATCCTGATTTCAAACTGAGCCTTGATGCTGATGACATTACCAATCTTGCTGGAGTTATCTACCAGTTGATCACGGCTGGAGAAGTAGTCCCGGGAGAAACCTGGATCCGTCCTTATTTGGGACTGCCTGCACGTGAAGTTGTAGATACTACTCAACAGGTTGATCCAATTCCACCGATACCCGATAGTAAGCCTGCACCGAGAACACCAAAATCAACCCCAAGGACAAAGTCGACTAATGGATCCAAGGTTGATAATGCACCTAACAGCAAAACAACCCAGGAGGGTCAATAATGTTAAACACATATCTGAACAGCGGCAGTGTCGCGGGAAATGAAATGGATGTGGCAAATAACCAGCCGTTGCCGGTAGGACCTGGGATGCCAAAAATTATCACTGCTGCAGATGTTACCGTTCCGGCCACAGCAAACGGGATAACATTACTTGCCAGCCCTAATGCAACTGCTTCCAGGTGCATTGTTATCAACACTGGAACCGCAACGGTCTATCTAAAGTCTACAGCACCGGCAGATACTTCTACCGGTCTACCGCTTGCACCTGGACAGTCATGGCACTTCAGTCCAAACGCAGTTCCCTATGCAATTTGCGCTTCAGGAACTGTTACAGTGCGGGTTGTCCAGCTTGGATAAGGTGATCTAATGCCTATCGGAAATAATTTAATGGAAAACACGGCCTTTTCATCGCCTTTGATGGATTGGGATTTTATAGCCAGTGGCAATGATATCCCACTTAACGGCCTGATCGAGCGATATAAATTAGCTGGGGTTGTTGGTCAGCAAGCCTGGTCTAATGCTGCGCCATATGCGAGATCAGCGCAGAATGGGTCAGCTGCTGGAGTTGATACAAACGATGCTACCATTGCGAGTAATGGTGCAACGTTTGGAGCTGATGATTACATTCTCAAAGATAGCATCGGATCACTTCTGAACGGATCGCCAATAATTACGGTAATAATCCCTTTTAAGCAACCAGCAAGTGTAACTCCGGTCCTATACTTGTATCTCTCACGTATTGCTGCCGGCGCTGAAAATGGTATCGAAATATGGACTGGTAGCACTTTAACATCGATGAGATGCAAGATCAAATCTGCGACCGGTGATACAGCAGCAACATATACCAGTCCTGCGAATTTTGCAGCTGGAAGTTGGGCATTGGCGGCATTTGAGATAGATTATGCAGGAGCTTCCACCAAGGTGCAGCATTATAAAAACGGTGTGTATGTGGAGACTTCTGGAAGTTTGGCATTAACTGCATCGGCTTACACCAGTGCATATTCAACTGCATTGATGGATCAAATATCTTACTCGTCGTTTCCAATTAACGGTGGAATCATCTTTGAAACTGCGGTCTATAATCGCGCTTTATCTGCTTCTGAACACGCTCAGATTGCAGCATACTATTCTTCAATGCTGAAATCTTTGGGGGAATCAATACCATGGTGATTGTGTTTCCCGACAGAACGAACTTTGATAATGCTAGAAATGTTATCAGCATCAGAGAGATCGGCGTTCAACTTGGCGAACCGCGAGTATCTCAGGATGGTAGGTGTGCCTGCTCTTACGACTTCACAGACCAACAGGTTTCAGAAATTCAAACAGGTTTTGCCGAGGATGGTATAAGCGCAGTAATCAATAACACGGATGATTTGCCTGCTGACTGGCAATATCCTCCGTTACCTTGAAACATATGATAATGCCAGTAAAGACAAAAATCAGGCTTACAACATCAGAGCGTATTGAATTATTCAGGCCGAATGTTATGTTGGCCAGGCTGGATCAGCAGGAAGCCCGGTTTGTGCAATCTGCAATGGTTTATGTTCGGCAACAGACAGAGAACCTAGTTATCCAGTTGCAATTGGGCAAAAGTCCAAAACAGCTGATATTGGCACCTAATCCGGTCCGTGGCCTTGCTAATGCTTTAGCAGCATCGATGATTGATACTTACGCCCTGGGGCAGGTGTCTTATCAAGCTGAAGCCAGGCAAGCTGATCTGCTGCATCATTTGAAAGCCGGAGGCATCGAGAAGCCTGCAGTATTTGCGGTCGACCCAGATGTCGGACCATTTTATCCAGAAGCCGGAAATGAATGGTACGCAAACTACACACTGAGGCTTGCGGGTGTCCACAGTGTGGATGCCCTTGAAAACACCAAGAATGCAATAGCCCAGGGTGTAGAGAATGGTTTGAATCAAGAGCAGACCATTTCGCTGATCAGACAGCAGTTCCCGGATTTCTCAGAACATAGGCTTGAGAACATAGCGCGGACCGAGACGGCCAAGATTTACGAACAGTCACGATACCAGCAGATGGTTGGTGATGAAGAAGTAGTCGGATATGAGTATTCGGCCATTATGGACTCTCGGACATCTGATATCTGTAGAAGCCGGAATGGGAAAATAATCGCCAAAGCTAATATCGAAGGTTGGATGCCTCCTGCGCATTACATGTGTAGGAGTACGATTTTGCCTGTATTCGCTTGGGAAGAGGGCATTCAATATACTCTGCCTGATACCGTGACTCCAGCGTTGCCGGGTTTCGGATCCGCAGAGATGGTTATACCCGAGACCGCCAGGAATAAGATATATATTGGAGGGATACCGGAGTTAAGAAAGCCAGTTGAGAACAAAAAAATCTCTAAGGCAACCGCACCAAAAACTAAAACCATAAAAAATGCGGTGCGTTTTGTTCCTGCTAAAACAAAGGCTGAGGCACTACTAAAACTGCAAAAGTATGCAGATCAGGTATATTTACCAGATGCTAGGTTGGATGATCTCAACAGTATAGCTGAAGGCCTGGATAGAGTGTTAGGAAGCAGAAATATCAAGCTGCAGATACTAGCACAGTATGATCAATTAGGTGACAATGTTTATGCAGCAGCATATGAAGACACACATATATTAATCAATCCAGATTATTTGAAAAAGCTTCCATCCGAAAGAACTGCTAAGGAATTAAGTTCATTTACAACCAGAAAAGCACGAACTATTAATAATCTTAATGATATGCTACAAAGGCCCGATTTAAGTGATACACAAATTGAGGAGATCAATCATGCACTGACAAAAATGAGTGAGATTGTTAGGTTTACATCAGCAATGGATGCTAAAGACAGTGTGATGGCATCTATAATGCATGAATCAGGTCATATTATTGGGTATAATACAAAGGTTACTGAGAGGATTGTTACACAGGTTACTAGTAGATCCGGCAGAACAGCAGAACGTGTAACCGTTAAATTTGACAAAGCTCTCGATAAATACGATGCTGTTAAGGATATACACAAAGTGTCCCAATACTCGATCCCTAGTAGTGAAATAGCGAATGGTAGCGCATCGGAACTTTTCGCAGAGGTAACAAGTCTTGTAAACGATGGCAGGTCAAGTCTTGTGCCAGAATCAATTCTGAAAGCATATAACGAGGTTTTAGGAATTGGAATGTAGTCAATGTATAAAATGCAATAACTTCGGTATGTTTCGTGAATGTAAGGCATTCCCCAAAGGTATACCTGAAGACATATGGACGGGCCTATTCGACCACAAAAACCCTCATGAGGGAGACCACGGCATTCAGTTTGAACCTCTTTTTTTGGACGAGGAAACATCCGAATAATTGATTACCACAACCACATAGAACACACAAGCCTTCCGGCTTCAACCGGGGGGCTTTTTTAATGCCTGATTTTGAACCATCACAAAGGAGCGTAAAATATGAGCGCAGAAACAGCAATACAAGGCCAGATTGATAGAATAGCTAAAGGCCGGCAGACTCAACAAACAGCATTTGCCACGGGCGGCGGCCTATTCTGGACCCGTGTAGATGCAGCACAAGATATGCCCTACGAAAACAGAGTAAAGGGTTCAGACATAACAGCATTGGATGTCGCCCTGACTGCCGGCGCATTCTGGTCTGCACCAGCTCTTGCTCGATGGGCAGTGCTTCACAATTCTTATTTCCAGACAGATTTGGGACTTGCTGCACCATTTATTGAGAAGTATCTGACTTCCAAGGGCTGGCGTGTTCCTTACGAGTTTGCGCAAGCCTGGTACGAGGCAACAGGAACACGAATATCTCCTCAGTTTGTTTTCGGTAAAGGCACCCGGGTTGCAAGTGGAGCTGACCCATCGGCAAGCGGAATGCAGAAGATTGGAACATGGGCAGGAACGGCAACATGGGCAGTAGTCGATGGGGCTTTGGTCAATTGTCTGAGCCCGATCCTGGTAACGTCCACGGATGCGACTCCTGGCGGCACGTCTCCTGTATTGACAGTCACATTGTCGGATAACACAACCGTGGACGTTGGATTCACTCCCAGTGCGACCCAATACGGTCAGGTGATAGTTGGACAGCAGGCCATAGGTGCAGCCGGAGCTGCAGCCGGACAGAAAGTTATACCGATGGCTGCTACAGGACAGTTCAAGGCTAACACTTGGGCTCTGGTCTGCAATGCGGCCATGTCTACTTGGGAGTTGATTTACATTGCTTCTATTGTGCTGAACACATCGATCACAACTACAACCAACCTGATCAACAGTTACGTGCAGAATGATCTCGTGCAGCCACTTTGTTCGAATGCAACGTATAAATCCGGCTCAATAACCAGCGGCAAGAACCTTGCTGTATGGGCTTGGCCGGATCGGATTATCGCTATCTAAGGAGGTGCTATCGTGGGAAAATGCAAGCCTAAGGGCAAAGGTCCAGGGGGCAAATAATGCCAGATAATATAATTGAGAGAACAGCCAAGCTGTTCGAAGCCGGGGAATATAAAGATAAGGGCATCAGTGTTACAGAGAGTGACATCGATGCCCTTGTTGCTGGATTCAAGGAAATTCCGGTTAAAATCGAGCACTCTGAGACACCATTCGATGGGTTTCTTGGTGGATGCACCAAAATATGGCGAAAAGGCGCTGACCTTATGGGATCAATTGGCTTTAGCCCGGAGGCGTGGAGCCTGGTTGATAAGGCCGATGCGCGCAAACTCAGTATAGGTATCAAAAAGGATCTGTCAGAACTTACGGAGGTTAGCCTGGTAAAAACTCCCCGCGTTGCCGGCGCTGCCGTATTTGATGATCGGATCGAGCTATCGTCAGGAGCGCTTGTGGAGATCATAACATTCGCATCCTGGCAGGGTCTTACATCCGAGGATATCGAAGACCAGGCCAAAGAGCAAATTCCAACAACCAAAGATCAATACTGTCGTATCGAGACCGTGGGTGAGGATTTTGTCATTGCCTGCGTTTGCGATATGAACACTATGGATGATTGCGACATTTGCACTAAATATCCATTCACCATTACGAACAAGAAAGTTGTGCTTGGTGATGGGGTGCAAGTGCGAGAACAAACAACGTGGATTCCAGTAGACACATCGATGTCCGCTGCTAATTCAAATACAGCCGAACCTTCAGGAGGTATAAACATGGCTGACAATAAGAACGGCGCTCCAACTGAGGGGGCGGTAATTTTCACTGATGAGCAGAAAGCGGAGATCCAGAAACTTGTATCTGGTGTCGTAAGCGAAACCGAGACCAAGTTTTCCGGCGATATTGCAGTGCTCCGAGCAGAGAATGAGAAGCTCCGCAAGGCCAACACCGAGAAGGATGTCCAGTTCAAGCTGGATGCCCTGAAGCGCAACGGAAAACTGACTCCTGCCATGGAACCGATTGCTCGTGAGCTGCTTATGGCCGGCGATAGCACTGTCACATTTAACGGTGAGCAGACCAACTATGCTGCACTTGTCGAGAAGATGATTTCTGCTCTTCCCACAAGTGTCAATTTCAATGAGCTGGGTGAGACCACTGGAACCGCAGTGGAGTTCTCCCAGGAAGTTGTGACACAGGCTGCAAAGCTTGGTGTGACTCCTGAACAGCTTGCGAAATTCGCGGGAGGTAATTAATCATGGCTTACGGACCAACTACAGTAGCCAGAGATACAAAGCATGCGGATGGCAAGCTCGTATCTCTTAAGATGAGTAACGTAAAGATCGCAAAAGGTTCTTTCGTTATGGCGGACGCATCTGCTGGATATGCGACACATACCCCAACAGCGTCCAGGCCGTTCTTCGGAGTTGCTTATGAAACAGTGGACAACTCTGCAGGATCAGCCGGCGACAAGAGTATTCGTGTAGAGACTGAAGGTGTTCACTCGTTTATTGCTGCTTCTGCTGACCAAACTTGGGTCGGTAAGGCAGTGTGGATGAGCTCAGGGGCATCCGGCAACAATGCCACAGTTGTTACGACCGACCCTGGGCTTGGACCCGTTGTCGGTCGTGTTGCAGAGGTCGTATCTGCAACTGAAGTGCGAATCCGCATTGACGGTTACGCATTCAACACTGACGCTGACGCCAGTTAGTCCATAGCGACAATTCAAAATAATCAATAAGCCCCTGAAATATGGGGCTTTACCAATTTTAAGGAGCAAATATTATGCCACTTACAAGAAGTGATAACCCTTATGCCCTTTTACCGGGCATAAAAGCGTTGTTCTTCCAGACGCTGGCGGATGCGTTTGGGAATGAAGACTGGATGAAGATTACTACCGTCGTAGAATCTAACAAGGACCAGGAAAAATACGCATGGCTGGGTAATGTCCCAAAAATGCGAGAATTTACCGGTGAGCGAACTCTGAATGCGTTGACTGAAACCGGTTATGCGATTATCAACAAACTCTGGGAAGACACGCTGGCAATCGACAGAACCGACCTTGAGGACGATCAGTATGGCCAGATCCGCATCAGGATCCAGCAGCTGGCACAGGAAGTCAATCGGCACAAGTCGGAACTGATGTTTACCCTGCTTGCAAATGGATTTACCCAGCTGTGTTTTGATGGCCAGTATTTCTTCGATACAGACCATACAACTCCTGGCGCACAGTATCAGACCAACCAGAGCAATAAGGGAACCACAGCGTTGTCAGCCGCGTCCCTGGCGACTGCCATTATTGCTATGGCCAAGTTTGTGGATGACCGCGGCAGACCATTGGGAATCGTTGCGGACACACTTGTTGTTCCTCCCGATCTGGAATGGACAGCAAGAGGAATTCTGCAGTCTCAATACTGGCCGGATGCAACTGGTACGTCTAACTACCAGATTTTGACAACCAACGTCATGCAGGGTCGTTTAGATCTGGTTGTGTCTCCATATCTCACAGACACAAACGACTGGTTCTTGCTGTGTGCTAAGGGATTGGTTAAGCCTCTGCTTCTGCAGGATAGAGCTCCAGTTGAGTTCCAGTCACTTGAAGGCAATTCTGAGTCTGGATTTATGAGAGATCAGTATTTGTATGGCGTTCGCGCTCGATACAATGCTGGTTATGGCCTGTGGCAGTATGCCTACGGCGCATCAGTCTAGGATTTAGGCTGGCAATAGCTTGAGATTATCAGGGGAGGTATTTGATTCCTCCCCTTTTGGCTATCAAGAGGAATCAAATATGAAATATATAGTTAGAGCAGTAAAGCGAGCTGATTTCAGTGGATTCAATCGCTCGGGTAGATTCTGGGATAATATCGGCGTTGAAGTTGACGAATCTGAAGTTACCGATGATATGAAAGCCGAACCGATGTTGATCATCACTCCTGTTATAGAGATTGGTGATCCTACAGATCCTGCACAGTCTTCTGAGCCAGTTGATCCTACAGATCCTGCTGTGCAAGTTGATCCTACTACCAATCCTGCCGATCCTGCGCAGCCTACAGAACAATGAAGTTCACCGTTAGAGCAATACCCAGACCGGGATACAAAGGCTTTGCCCGGTCTGGTAGATTTTGGCCCATCTCTCCTGTGGAAGTGGATGAGTCCGAAATTACAGACGAAATGAGATCAGAACCAATGCTTGATATTCGTCCTGTTGTAGATGTTCCAATGGGCACCAAACCATCAAAGCAAACACGTCCACAGGCTACACAGAATAAGTCTGGAACAACAAGGCGATCTCCCGGAGGTAAATGATGTCTTACATAGTTTATGCCGACGTAGACAACGAAATAAGTAACCTTGTTGACCTTGTGCCAGGTGATAAGATTGCTCTGGACTGGGTCAACAACAAGATAGCGTCTGCTGAACTGGAGATCAATGCGCGCCTGGCTTCGAAGTATGTCACCCCGATATCGCCTGTCTTAGATATTGTTAAGTCGATCAGTCTCAACCTCACCTGCTACTACATTCTGAGACAGAACTTTACCCAGGAAGATGGCAATTTGTCCAACTGGGTTGAGCAATATCGGAAGACTGCCAACGATATGATCAAGCAGATCGAGGACGGAACTATCACCCTGGACACTCCACAATCCTCTGTCGGAAACGCCGCAGACGCGGTCCAGTCGTCAACGATTGGTGTGGCCAGAGTGTTCACTTCTGGCCAGTTTGATACTAGCGGGAATCGGCTGAGTGATGGAAGTTTGGATGGACTGTAATGGTTAGCGTATCGATCAATATCAAGGACACAATGAGTCCAGTTGTTCGCGCGATGGCTGCAGGCTGCAAGGATTTTCATGTGCCACTGCAAACAGCCGGATTGTACCTGCAGAAGTCTATATCAAATCAGTTTGCAGTAGGAGGCAAGCCTAAATGGAAGCCGCTTGCTGCAATAACAATATTTTATCGCAGAGGACACTCTGATAAACCGCTGCTTGATACAGGCAGGCTTAGACGGTCTTACATATCACGATCGGGCGGTGATTCCACATGGAATCTGAATAATGCTCGTTTAATCTTTGGTAGCAACTTGAATTATGCGGCACTGCATCAGTATGGAGGAGAATCCATACTCCATGAAAAGCGCTGGTTTAAGTCTGGGCGTAAACGTAAAGATGGCACAAGAACACCAGATAGGCAAGTAGATAACATCAGAATAAGCTCAAAAACTGGCAAACCGATTGGTGTAAAACTCAAATACATCAAATCCTATATTACAATACGAGTTCCTGCGCGTCCTCTGTCTATCCAACCCGAAGACGTTGAAGCAATCAAGGTTATATTCGAGCGTTACATAATGCGAAAGGCACACGGCAGATGATAGATACAGCTGCGATAACTGAAGAACTCAGGTTGGCGATAGTGTCATTAACCACATTCAAAAGTGTAGAGACCGACCATCTAAGAGAAACAGTTCCTACCGCTCAAATGCCTGCACTGGACATCGAACTATTGCCATACACTTATAATTTCTACGCTGTGGATGCCAGATATAAGATCCCCTGCAACATCGTGATCAGGCGAATGGGTTTTGACAGGCAAGACAACCGGAAAGAGTTCAGAGCACTGATGGATTCTGTTCTCGACACCCTTAACGGTATGATCGGCACCACTTTTGCAGTACTGCGAAACATAGTGCCGGATGAACAAAAATACAACTCCGAAAATGGCTCATTGATTCGAGCCGGAGTCATCCAACTAGAAGTATGGGCTAATTAGCCGGAGGTATCAGACATGGGACAGTCTAATAGAGTTTACTTTAAAGAGAACGTCACTGTTCTTTCTTGGAATGCTGACAACAGCATGTATTCCAATGTTGGAAGCGGCGACATAAAAGTCAGCTACCAGAAAGTCGAAAATGCTGCGCTTGCTGATGGTTTCACCGATTTCAAGATGACCAAAGCAACTTTGACCGGAACTTTTGAACTTGCTGTCGATGCTGTTGGTATCGACTGGATGAAACAGGCTGGTGGTGTTGGTGCTTTGGTGTTTACAAGCCCACTGCACACGATCTCAGGAACATTTGGATGCACTGAGGCTGGAGAGACAATGGCGGATGGTCTCAGGTTCAGCATAACGCTTGAGAGCAAAGGCGCATTCACGATAGCTTAATTCAGAAGGAGATTTACCATGACGGACCCTATGGCGGTAGTTGAGGATTTTGCGCCTCAGTCTACGCAAGTAATTAGCATAATTAACCCAAAAACCGACAAAGCACAGAGCTTTACAGTCAAACGGCATGTATCAGTGCCGGGATATCTCGAAGCAGATCATAAGGTAAAAGCGCGCATCGATGCGATGGAAAAAAACAAGAAGCTTGCTGTGGTCGTTCCTAATGATGTTGTGGAGAAACATCCACAGGAATTCAAGGATGCCAAACCGTTCAAGGATGGCACTTCTGAGATATTTCTGACTGATAAGCGCGAAATACAGATTGCTACCACCCTTGAAATATCAATGGTAGATCCCGAACTTACCTGGTCACAAGCGGTAGTGTGGACCCGCATTGCTGCACCACTGTCGTTCGCTATAGTTGCGCAACTCGACAAGCTCAACACAGAAGTGGCTATCGAGGAAGCAAAAAACGTCTAGAGGGCAATTCGCTATACAAGGCAGTTGCCCGCGTATGTATCGATAAACTGCACCGAGTGCCTTCTGAATGCCCAATATCCTGGGATGAACTAATGGAAATATTTGTGTTTGTTGAAGAAGAACAAGAACAAATGGAAAAGGCGAGGGCTGGATCATAATGGGAACCGGCGTACAATTCACACTCAAAGTTATAGACCAGGCTTCGTCTGTCCTGGATAAGATTGGTCTGTCACTCAATAACCTAAAGGGTGTGGCAATGAATCTGGGAGGACACCTGGCGCGCGGGTTGGCTATGGGTGGTGCAGCTGCAGCCGGGATGCTCGGTCTGCTTTCTAGAAATGCGGTAAACTTAGCCAGTGATTTCCAACAGGCCAAAATAGCGTTCACAGGAATGTTGGGTAGTGCTCCAGCTGCGTCTCAACTACTTGATACATTGCAGAAATTCGCCAATGTGACGCCGTTTGAGTTTCCTCAGTTGGTCAATGCCACCCGGTTGATGATGGCTTTTGGATTCACAACAAAGGAATTAATTCCTACCCTCACAGCTGTTGGTGATGCTGTATCCGGACTTGGAGGCGGTTCTGAAAAACTAGAACAAGCGATGGAGGCAATAGGCAAGATAAAAAGCCAAGGTTTCTTGAGTGGTCGAGAAGCCATGGAATTATCCAGGATCGGAATAAATGCCTATCAAATGGTAGGTGAAGCGTTCAATATAACCATACCTGAGGCCATGAAACGATCAGAAACCAGAATGATTACTGCTGATGAAGCATTAAAGGCAATTCTTGGTGGAATGGAGCGTAGATTCCCAGGTATGATGGCCATGCAGTCCAGGACTCTCCAGGGTGTTATATCCACACTGCACGATACTTGGAATATGGGACTTCGTAAAATGGGTGAAGCTGCTCTGCCGGGGCTCACTCAACTGACGGTTACTCTCACTAATCTAGTAACAAACCTATTCTCAGATGACAACATTAAGAAAGCACAGAAATTTTTCGCAGGGATGTTCTCTGATAAAAATGCGTTCAAGGCTGCTGGGTTTATTGGTGATCTGGTTGCAGGGTTCGAATATGCCGGAGATATTGCAAAACAGTTATGGACTGATATGAAAACCGGTATTGCGGATTTTGCCTCTTTTTCTGTAGGTGTTCTTGTTGACTTTTCGAATGGGATTACAAAAATAATCAATTTGGTGAATGGCTCTGGCGGACTCGAAGTTGTGCTAATGAAAGCTGCATACTCATTTAATATGATAATGAAGCCAGTAGCTTACTTTTTGGCGGCATCTAAAGCATTTGAGATACTTACCAACGGGGGTAGTTTCGGGGACGCAGGCAAAGCAGCAAAAGGCTTTATGGACGATTGGGAAACCGGAATGTCGACTTATTATGATGAAATACAAGCTAAAACAAATAAAATGGATCCGCTACCAATCGTTGATGATTCAACAAAAGCCTATATGCAATATCTAGCTAAACAATCCATATTGGACCCAGGAGGTGCGCTTGATAATCTCACGAAGCCAATGAGTGATCGCGCCTCCAGTATACAAAACACTCTGTTCAAAGCATGGAAAGATGCCGGGGCGTTCCTTGCCAAAGAAATGAAACCGGGAATCACTGCAGCACAACAGACCGCAGCACACACCGGAATAATGGCTGGTTTACTCTCTGCAACATTGTTTGGCAATGGTGGAGATCGAATGAGCATGTATGCTAATCGCGCTCGATTCGGCAATTTGAACACTAGCGGTGGTGGCGTGAATGTCACAATCAAGGTTGCAGACCAAGATAGTGCTAACCAACTCAAATACCTTCTTCAGAGAATGGCGGCGGGTTAATGTCGTTATCAGTCAAAGTAGATGCACAGTCATATATGCCGACCAAACACGGCTGGTTACAGACCGTTAAAGCCAAGGATATCTGGGGACGTGCAACCAAAACAAACGTTGTCCTGGACCCATATACCGGATGCGTAATGTGTAAACCCATCCAGTTCCAGGACGATTGGGAAACGTTGGGAACGGTTACCAGGTATCCTCTGTCGTCCTGGACTGGCGATACAACCCATTGGGATGATGTGCTGACCTCTGGCGGAATGGGCAATGGCATATTAAATGCTTACAATACAGCCGGCAAGATAACCACATCTACCACATTCGAGACAAACACATCATTCCTAGTGTCGTTCGTCCTTTGCGGATCCCACAATGATCGAGCAAGTGGCATTGAATTAGAGTTCGGTCAGTGGAAATTGTCATTGTCCACATCCGGGGATGCCGTGCTTTCGCGTGGTGGTATAACCCGCTTTGCTGATATAATCACAGACCCCATACCTGACACACTGGTAGAGTTTATCATAATGCCTTATGTGAACAACTCTCTGCTGATCCGCAGAAAAAACGGCAACAATTCCGGTATGCTGGTGAGTCTGAATGCAACTGATGATACTACCGAGATGAATGCCGACCCCCCTGTAATTATCCAATCAGCTACATTCAGTGTTACTCCAAAAAGCGTTTCAGTCAAGCAATTCTCACTCACTGAGTTGACCTATGATATCGCTGCTGACTATGAACTCGTAAGTTTGATAATGACCTATGTCCAGGCTCCGACTCCGGCTCAAACATTCTTTTCAACTGATGATGGATTGACCAACTATGGCGGTGGTCTGGGTGCAGCACTGTGGGAACAAACCACGGATGTTCCTTTCGTTCCGGATTCTGTAAAGCGCAGCTATCGAGCGGCTTTTATACTCACCCCTTTAGCTCACAAAACACCATTAACACGGGGGTTAACATTTGGATATGCAGCTGAACCCAGGAATGCATTACCCGGTCCTGCAGACATAACCGCTGATATTAGAAGCATCACAATCAATGTGGATAAAGAAGCCAGCCAGACAGAGGCGATTATTGAGATCATAAATCCTGAGAACTATGATCTATTTGGGGCTTGTTCCCGTTTCTGCACGATCTTTGTTGATGGCTGGCAGATATTGAACGGCATATTGTCGGAACCGCCCGTTTATACCTACAGCAAAGATGGTGACCAATACTATTCTATTCGGATCCACGGGCTATACCGTTATCTACAACGAGCAACAATCATAAACGAGTGCGTCCTGGACGGGTTGAATCACGCCTATGTAGTGCAGCAGTTGTGCGGAATGTCCGGTATAACGAATTCCGATCTACAGGTTGATTATACTGAAGACACATTGAGCAGCGTTCCGGCTGTAGACGGAAAAGCTAATTTTGAAGTCAAGTTTATGGACTTGGCTGACATTTGGATAAAGAAAGTCTGCGATGATACCGGATGGGTTCTGACAGACGATATAAGCGGTGGAGTCTACAATCTCAGCTATCGAGATCCACTAGCAATGTCAACTGATCCGGCTTACTACTTCCATTTCACAAGCGATGCCTGCACTGCAGATAATCAGCGAGTGTATGAATGGTCGGCTTATTCCATTGAGCCGGAATGCAATCAATTTATGATTACCTTCTGCAATGAGAATGGTGAACGATGCGCAGCGATATATTTTAATGCATCGGCATACAATCCTTTGGGGCAGACTATCCGGGGTGGCTTCGATGTTGGACAATGCTCAGAAGAGAAAGCCACTGCGCTTGCTCTCAGGATAGGCCCAGAAGTGACCAGGCGCGTCGATATGGCCCGTATGTCCTCTGACTGGCCTGTTGGTCTATGGGTGAATGATGTTATTAGGGTTTATAGTGATCTAACCAATGAATGGGCAGACTACAGGGTTAAGACACTGAGTATTAAGAGCTTATCTGAAATAGACGGTGATGAGATTCGCCAGTGTGATGTTTTGTTGGAGAGACTGGGATGAATGACGGCACCAAAGTAACAACAACCAAGACTAGCGAGTATAGCAATGGTCTTAGAATCACCAATACGACAAACCTCCACAAGTCTGCATTCGTCGACCAAGCACAGGGCAGCCAGGGGCTACAAGCAGCTAGACAGAGGTATCCGGATGTTGTGACAATGAATGCTCACGATAAGCAACTGAAACAGGACGCGCAGACCAACCAGCCGGTCAACACTCCGAGCATGAGTACCAATATGGGCAATTGCCAGGGCAATATTACCAAGATCATTTACGTGAAGGATACTCCGGCATAATGGCTGGCAATGGGTGGTATTTTTGCAAGAAGTGTAATCTTAAATTCTGCCTGGACCTGCAGTCAGGCGAGACAATAGACCAATACTGGCAGCGGGTAAGAAACACTAACCGGGCACGGTGCAAGAATGGGCATATTTGCGATCCGTGCAAGAATTGTTCAAAAGCACAATAAGCAGGAATATTCGCTCCGTGTGAAGTATCAAGTGATTATACTTATAACGGGAGTGATGATATGAAGACTAGTTCATTTGTTTGTTTGGTATTTGGAATAATCATATTAATGGCAATTGTATTGGATGGGCATGGTGATAATGCACAGCCGGAAGAACCGTCTATCGCAACCGCCAGCGTCAATTTACAACGCGATACCACAGCATTAATGAATTTGACTTGCTTAAATAAATGCGCTATGAAGACCGCTTTTAGTGGTACCGACGAACAAAAAGCGTATGTCAAACAATGTTTACAAAGATGCAATGAGTATCTGAAAAGTTTGCATCAGGATAAGAACAAATGTCAGTATATTCCACAGGTGGTCCAGTAGTAACAGGCAGAAACCCAGTAAATGGAGACTACTGCAACGGAACCCTGACAGCAAAAGCGAATAACAGGGAGTTAGCCTGCGGATGGATGCTCTTCACTGGAGTAAAGTCATTTAGTATAATCCCCATACTCACCTGGGCCGACTACCCAACCGGCATTGTAGATATACCTCTGGATGCTTCAGGAAACCCGACAAGTTCAGCTCCAGCAGCCGTATATAACAGTTATATAGGGGATAGCGGGACGCCCTGGCACTGGACACATAACAATTTACATACCGATGCTTTGCACGGATTGGAACTTAGGTATTATTGCTCTCTTTACTACAACATGAATATAGCCAATGGCCCCAGGCGATGGATTGTATGGATGTCTTCCGGCAGTGGCTGGGACTTCTACCAACAACCCGGTCAAACACCGCCCCAGGGGCTTGCTCAAACAAAATATCCTAAGATAAACTTCGATCTGTCTGCTTCGTTTGAAATGACTGTTGATGTGGCCTGTCACGAACGGGTAACTATTGATCAACAGGTTGATGGCGAAGGAAAGTGGATATGGCCTACTGGATGCTTTAAAGATGGTATGGGCACAACACAGGCGACCTTTGATGCCATCGGAAACAAAGTTATTTCGTCCATAACCATAAATGGATCATCAATCAGTATGCCTTCAGATTTTGCCTTGAGCAGCAATTATGATTTTTCGTCAGCTCGAACAATTGAAGGCAAGGTCGGACTTTACACAAATGCTATTGGTTCGTTTGGTTGGGGCAGCTTTATGCCATATGTCCCTACTCCTTATTTTTGGACAAACCAAACTGTCTTTTCATCTCTTACACAGATAGGCCAAATGACTATCGGTGTGAAAGAGATGGATCTCCGATTACGGGCAGGACAAACCTACACAGGAACAGATACCGGATATGCCGGACTGTGTGAGGGTGATGCGCTAGACAATACGTTCAGTTACAAGGCAAAGAATAGTCCCGCTAGTGCATCCGGTAATTTCGTAGGAACTTATGCCAAGTGGACAAACCTGGGACTCAACTACAAACATCTAGTCGACTTCGCCATGATGGATGGTGCTGCACAAGACGATATCTCGAATACTGCACCGTCATTCACGGATTCCGGTAATCACTCCTGGACAGGATCTGATTCCGGATTAATAAGTTATGATGGCACCTGGGAACTAAAAATGTATGATCTTGGCGGTGCCATTATGGATACTGCCAATACTGCGACAGATTCAGCTGGAAGTGGTGCCCAGTGGGGAAGATCAAACCCAGCACCATCATACATCAGCCTAAAATTAAACAATCCCGAAGCCTACAATGATACTGCAGTCTCAATTTATGATCCGGACACTGAAACAACCACAACCTATGATGACCATAGAGTTCAGTTCGTTTATCCGAGAGAGGTTGAGGAAGTTTCCCAGTCTATGGCCTCAACAATCATAGTGGACGCTCTGGACACAGTGGGAAGTTCAGGCGTATCCGGCTGGACTGCACATAATTGCACTCTTGCTGCAGTCGGTGGTGATTTAGTAGTCACTGGTGCGTCGGCAGGGGCTTATATCTACCGCGCAGATTTTATGACATCGGCAGATATCCGCAAGCCTAAACATTGGCCTGCGCACCGATTCGCACACATTGAAGCTACGTGCATGAACGCTGTGCCAGCAGCAATACCGTTTGCCCTATCTTTGACGGTAAAGCGCACAGGCGGGGCTGACACAATGGAAAAAGTGTTCTCGCACTTTGTCACTACTGCCACAGGTGGGTTGTTCGATACGTGCAAACCAGACGGCAGCGGTGGGGCAGATACCTGTGAATCATACATCGATCTGGCTCAACCATTGGATACTGCATGGATATCATCAGCCAGGCAGAGTAATGAACTATCGACGGCATTATCATGGTCCTGGGGGATCGGAACTTTCGATAGAGTGGAGATCGGCGGGTTTACTGCCGGCAACACTTATACGCTCAAGGGACTCACAACACAATACAAGTCTGAAACCTGGGGTGATTATTCGCTGGTTCAACCTGAATGCAATGCGAAACGCTCAACTGGTGCAACAGTCCTGAACGGAAATGAAGAGGACAACATAAACTTGTGGCTGTGGCGCCACTGCATCGGGGTAGTTAATGGAAAGTATGGCTTCGAAGTTCCCTCTACTAAACTATCGATAACCGGCTCCGGGGTTGAATCGTATGAGAATCTAACAGTTAAATCAGCATTTGCTTCCGGATCAGACTATCTATTTCCAAAGGATGATTACGGCGCGTTCACCTGGACTATCCCGGCTGATAATGTTGCCGGAGACTGGAGCGGAACCGAGTGGGTATTAGAGCGACATATATTTGCCGGGGATTTATGTCCCGTATGGTTTCTGCTTGAAAAGCCCCAGGGGACAGAGCAAGACAATGCACATTCGACAACTATTATGGCTTCTCCACGGTACGACCGAATCACAGTATATCCATCCTGGGGTGATGGTACTGGTACAACAGCTAGAACCGGATGGGTTACACTCAAGAGCATCAAGCGAGTTAGGGGAAGAGCAAATGGAATATATTGGGATGACTTTGCTTATGGTGTGGATACTGTGGACGTGGAGTCGGCTTATGCCGAAACTCTAACCACGGATGAACTGGGCTACTTCAGGTCTGGAGATCACAATAAGCCAACAACCATAAGTAAAGATGCATTCCATTTTACAATAGACCCTAAGAATCGTGTATGGAGTAGGGTTTGCTTCTCTCTTCCTACCGGTGCCATATTCTTAAACGCTTGCAGTTCCCGGCAGACCGGCCGCTGTTATATAGTCTATTCTCTGGGTGCATCGTTGAAAGTGAGGATTTTCGACTATGGAAATGCAGCATATCAAGACAGGGACATCAAGGCATATACCACGGACCATGCATGCGGAATCGCCTATACCGCAGGCCGAAAAGCCGGGCTTGCTGTAGTATACGACAAAGACGGCAGCATATACCGGACGGAATCATTCAGCGAAGGGAAAGATTGGACTACAGCCGTGAGTATCGCAACTGGAACCTATCCACAGACTTGTTATGATCAAACAACGCGCATTGAATACACTACCTATTATGATGGTGGTAATGCGCACGTTATTATGAAAAAAGGTGAGGGCAATTATGGGAGCCCCGTTACGATAGCCAGTTCTGACGAAGCTCCTTGTGCAATCGAAGTGCTTCCGGGAACCCGAGAACACAAGATTGTTGCTGCTGTGGTGCAATCAGGGGTCATTGTAAGGTATGTTTCAACGAATGATGGAAAGACCTGGGTTGCAACGTAAATCACTCATTTAATATTTGAACACCATTTCCAGCCTCTCCAATCCTCCGGAGGGGCTTTTTGTTGCCAACTCTGCCAGACAACGAACAGACATAGCGAGGGTTAAACTATGCCACCACTAACTCAAGAGGAACGCATTTCAACCTTAGAACTAAATCATGGTGTATTGGAAGCAAATATACATGGTCGATTGGAAGCTATTGACAGCAAACTCCAGGTGTTGCTTGATGGGACTGGGGGTCACTGTAAAACAGAAGAAATGCGTGTTGATCGTCTGGAAGATATTGCGCGTGAACTCCAAAAAAACGTGAAAGAGCAGATTGAAAAACGCGAAGAACAGCTAAAAACCAAATGTGACCAAGCTGATTTTGATGGCTTGGTGCAGAACATTCGATGGCTATGGACAACTATAGCCGGAACGCTGATTGTGGCAATAATTACAGCTTCGGTAAGCATAGGTGTTCATAATATGGTCCAGGCTGCATTATCTAAATGATTAACCTACGGGGTTAACATAATGAAACAAAAGGAGCAAACTAAAATGAATCTTTGGAGCATCGTTGAGGCGTATGTTCACGCCGCAGAAACTACCTTTATTGACCCTCAGACAGGTCCTATAAAACAGAAATGGGTGCACGATCAAGTCATCGCCCTGCTTTCTCAGTTGCCTATGGGCTGGCTGTTTAAGTTGGCACTACCGAAGGCCATTGACATGCTGATTGAAGTTGCTGTCGCTGCAATGAAGCGCGATATTGCTGCAGCGACCACAGTTGCTACTCCTGCGGCGTAATGATCCGCTGCATGCTCCTCAAGGAGCTGATGAACGAAATCCGGACCGGGACCTGGGGTTGTGTTTTACTTCGGGTCCCGGATGGCCGTCTGAAGATTAAATTCAATGGCCAGGCCCACTGTCACTTAGTTCCGGAAAGATTCGTGAAGATTGCTGATGAGTAAATCGGTCCCACGTAAAGATAAGCTTGAAAATTACGTAATTGCCAAGGTTCTCAAAGAACAGAAATTGAAATCGAAATCAGGTAAAGTGAAATGAAAATAAAAGTCGATCGCAATCTACTCATAGCGCTGATAAACAAAACCATGGATGGGCACTGCCATTATGAACTCGGGGGCAAAGCTCCCTCACTGGATGCAGACTCATTATCTATCGAGGGTATTGATTGCTCGGGATACGTGCGTTGGTTGCTGCATCGAATATCTGGAATCACTATTCCTGATGGATCCTGGACGCAGCGAAAATGGTGCCAAGACCAGGGCTTCAAGTCCGTCAAATATGGGGCGGGTAATGCCGGACAGAAAGATAATATACTGCGTATTGCATTTATGGATCCCATCCCTGGGGAATCTGGCCATGTGTGGCTAATCATCAACGGACAGACAATAGAGAGCTTCGGCGGCCATGGGCCCGGTCGACGTGACTGGAATGAGGGTATATTAATGCGGAGCGTGGATTATTGTTTCGTGCTGTCGGAAACGTGATACAATCCTAATGTGTAATGATAATCATCGTTAGCCATAGCTCAGGGGTTAGAGCAGGAGTTCCTTGCGCTTCTCGTGGATGGTTCGAGTCCTTCTGGTTGGCGATGATTATTTATATAGGACGAACTTGAATCATGCGGTTCTCTTCTGCCCCCAGAACCCGTGCTTGGTATAAGTTGCTGTAAATGTATATGGTCGGTAGGCAAGGGATACAGTCCCCCTTGGGACCGCCACCTGTAAGAATTAACGCCCGAAGTTCAGTATACGAACTTCGGGCGTTTTTGTTTTTAAGGTCCATTGGGGATTACCAAGTAGTGGGTTTGTGAAACTCACCAGTTTCATCTGAGAACGAATCAGGAAACTGACATGCAATAATCTGCCTAAGTTTTAATGGGCGTGTTTTCGTTGCCACATCTTGAGTTCGATGGAAGTATATTGGCCTATGTGAGGATTGCAGATGATTGACGTAAGCCCAAGATCATTTGTAGCTATTCTTACTGCTTCAGCTAAATCCGAGTCATTTGAGATTATGCAAGCGCAATCAATCGTTTTGAGACAAGCATCTCTGACCAGGTGCACAGCAAGATTAACATCAGAACCTTTTTCCTCGCGAACTTTTACTACTTGTCTTTGTGGTATACCAGGGATTGGATTAACTAGATAACAGGGGCGATGTCTTTCCTTAAACATACCCTTTACGATATTCACTTTGTTTGTGCTGCGAAGCGCGCGCCAGTATATTTGTTGGCGCATTAAACTTCGGGGATCCTGGGGTGTAGGAATAATCTCAGCAGTATAGTAATTAACCTGAACCAGGTCATAGTTTTGGAGCAATTGTTCAGATAACTTAAGCAGATTAAGCCACTTGTATTTGGTTCCTTTTAGAGCTCCATAATACAAATTGAACCCATCTATGTAGCAGATTGCTTTTTTCTTAGGTTCCCGATCCCGTTCCATATTTCCCTATAAACAAGAATAGCCACCCTGAGGTGGCTATGTACCCGGTTCCCGAAGTGGCCGGGGGGGTTGCGTGTTAACACATGGATAGTATACCACCTGCTACCTATTTTTTGCATACTATTTCGAAAACCTCAAGAAAGTTTTTACATGTTATTACGCAATGTCTATTTTAGAATTTACTATGAATAACGATCTGACCATCAACGCCGCAATCCGGGAAGAAGGGGAAAGTTATCTCAACAACACAAAAACAGATAATGGCAGAGATGTGTGGGCAAAATTAGGCTTGATTTGATAATTCCTGTTGCCTGGTCTGATCAAAGCTGGATCCTCGATCAGACCACTACAACTTGCGCCGGGGGAAACCGGCTGTTTCCTGCGAGTACGACAATAAGGAATTTTTGCCGTATTAAAAGAATAGCATGCTGCAAGAATAATTGCAAGCATTTCGTGATGTAATTCTACTGGAATACATTTATTTTATCGAAATAACTTCTGGACACGCATTCAACAGGCTATTTGCAATTCAATCTGCATCCAAGCTCAAAATCAGAAGTCATAAAACTGCCCAAGCCTGCGGATTGCATCGTTTGTCTCGTTATTGCCAAGTTTGGCTTTCTCTACAGCTTTTTTTATTATCACCGTGGTCTTGTCATAACTTTTACGGTCAACCGGATATGGTATCCCATCTTTACCGCCATGAGCAAAGCTGTATGCCGCCGGATCTCGTTTGGATAAAGGAGCGCCGTAAACAAGATCGGATATCATTGCCAAAGCACGAATCGTCTTGCCCCCTACTCCCTTTGTACCAAGCAACTGTTCAAATCCCTCAGGTTGCTGCTCATATGTCGTCAGAAGCACTTTTTGCAGGTAAGCAGGAGTAATATCGACTGGTAATATCTCGTGTCTTCCAGGCATAATCAGTTCACGCATCTTCTGGACCTCCGCCAGCGCCTTTTCCGGCTTATCGCAGGCAATCTGGGCCGATACCGTTCTATTCTCACCAGCTTCACCAGCTACCATGTTAAGGTCTACATCCGTGAGTTTGTCGGAACACACTGCTGCATGAGGCTCACAGACAAAATCATCAACTCCTGTAGAAAGCCAATGATACCGCCTGGCCCACCCATTACTGTCATTCATGCCCTGTTGAACCACAGTCCAATGCCCTGCCCGGTTGTAAAAGAACGAATGATGATATAAGTTGTAGCCGTCCTGCACAGCAGCACTATCAACCTTTGCAGACATTTTACTGGCATAGACCAGTTTCTCCGCATCTATCTGTACAATATGCTTGTCGGCATTTACCCGAATCTGATCAGGAGTCTTGCGCGAAGCAGCGCCTTTACCACCGCAGGCAAAGAAGCCCAGCTCATTCTCAAGACCCCTGATACCTTCTTTTATTGCCCCGCAGGTGGTCGTAGTAAGCCCGGAACTGTGCCAGTCAAAACCAAGCACACACCCGAGAGCCTGAAACCAGTAAGGGTCCGACAGCTTCTCCAAAACTGCTTCTGAGCTAAACTCCATCACCATCAGCGATATAATCTCACGCGAAAGCAACACCATCCTCCCAAAAAGCCATGCAGGCGCATTTCCAGTGTGCAAAGGCAAGTTCGTAGTTCCGGTTTTCATCAATAGACCCCAATCCAAACAGGTGTAATATATTATACCATATTCCAGCACTTGAGATGATTAGCTGCCGATATCGAAAGAGTTCAGTCTACTGTGCACTGAACTAAAGTCCGTTCGTGCTGAGTAGCGCAAAGCGCGTATGAATGGACTTTAAATTCTCACACAACTGAACTGTTAGCCGATATCGTAAGTGTTCAGTTTCCTGGAAATATATACCGGAGATTAAATCATTTCACGATTCGCAGGGTGATGTTATAATGAGTCTCTAGAGTCAGCGTAGGTTATTAGCATCAACAGGAGGACGGATCTGATTATGACGACACCAAACAGTATGTTCTCATCCGTCGAATATCCGGTCTCGGTGCTTTATAACCGTGTTCTACCTTCTGCACACTACCACATAGAGCTTGAATTTTCACTGGTCTTACGAGGACATGGACAGTATTTTGTCCGGGACCGCATATATGACCTGCAGCCTGGGACCGGGGTGATTATCCATGGAAACGAAGTCCACTACGGCATCCCTGCTTCTGAGAACAGTATGCTCAGAGCTGTGTTGATATTTGATCCTGACTTGATAGCCGACCGTCCACCTGCAGTTGCAGCGCTCAAAAGCATCTGCCAGCGCAGCTTCTTCTCTCTCAGCAGTTCCGACAGTATATCCGTAGAGCTTCTTATAAAAGAGATTGAGGAAGAGAAAACTACCAGGTCCGAAGGCTGGAATGATCTGGTAGCTTGTAACCTGGAGAAGTTTCTTGTCTATATAGCCCGCGCTTCAACTTCGATAAGCCAACAGGGTTTACCAAAGCCAAACGGAGTATTGCAAGAGATACTCTCACATTTGGAATCCACATTCCGGCAAAAACAGCCAGTGGAAGACTTATGCAGCAGGTTTGGTATGTCATCCTCAGCACTGCGCAGGCTGTTCAAGAAGCACACTGGACTTGGAGTCAAGGAGTTCATCATCCTAATGCGCATCGCAGAATCCAAACGCCTGCTGCAGCAGACCGATGCCAAAGTAGCATTAGTAGCATATGACGTAGGATTCGACAACCTGTCCGCATTCAACCGCGATTTCAAACTGGCAACCGGAATGAGCCCCTCAGAATACCGAAGACTGACCGGAAAACAGGTGTAATCGTTATTCTGACCGCAGTTAATAGTTCCCTTGCTCGGGTGTGATTGCAAATCACACCCGAGCAAGGGAACTAACAACCACCAAATTGTGGTGCAGGCTTCCAGCCTGCCGAACACTGCTCTTTTTTCCGTGTATTCAGTGTATTCCAGTGTAAATGCCAGAGCATTTACACCTGTGGTTAAAAGTATTTCTGCATATTCCGCGGCAAAAGCTACTTCTCTATCGCCGCTTTTCTGCTGTTGATGGCCTTGAATATCGCAGGATCGAACTTTGCTTTGCGGTCGTATGTATATAGACCATTGACTTCCTGCTCAACATTTGTCAGCTGTGTATAGCAGAAACCGCACATTCGGGGGTGGTCCAAGAGGATATCCGTAAGGCCTTTATACCTGGCAATGAACTCCTCTTCACTCGTAGGTCTTCCGCCGTATCCCCAGGACTTCTCTTCATCCTGCCCCGGATTCCACCATATCCCGCCATACTCACTTATGAAATATGGCTGACCCATATATGGGGCTTCAAGAGGGAAATATTTCGGAGGAACACCAGTTTCCGCAAAAGGAACAAATCGCTCTGCCAGCGTCACCGGATCCTGATCATAATCGTGACAATCATATACATCAGTCAATCCTGTATGCAGGTACCCACTTGTATCCAGGACCGGTCTTGTGCTGTCATACTGTTTGGTCAAGTGGTAGATCGGCTGCAGCACATTTGGAAACGGGACAGTAGTAGCGGTTTCATTAAATGGACACCAGCCGACAATACTGGGATGGTTGTAGTCTCGCTGTATGACTTCCATCCATTCCCGTGTAAATCTCAGAATAGCCTCAGAAGAGTTAAAATTCATCCCCCAGTCAGGCATCTCTCCCCAGACTACATATCCCAGTTTGTCAGCCCAGTAAAGGAACCTCTCTTCGAACACTTTCTGGTGCAGCCTGGCTCCGTTGAACCCCATCGCCTGTGAAAGTTCAATGTCTCCTCGCAATGCATCATCACTCGAAGCAGTGTATATGCCATCCGGATAAAATCCCTGATCCAAAACCAACCGCTGGAACATAGGCTTGCCATTCAATAGAATAGCCGGACCCGATATATCTATGCTGCGAAGTCCGAAATAGCTGCTGACCCGATCAATCTTCCTGTCTCCATCAACCAGCGATACATCCAGGTCATACAACACCGGACTACCAGGCTCCCACACTTTGACTGATTCCGGATCTATTGGCACAACAAGGACTGCCGTTCCGGATGATACTCTGCTGCAGGTCTTTCCGACTTCGACACCGTCCAGCAATGCCCGTGCTTCAACAGCAAATCCCAGTGAAGGCCCATCCAGTTTTACTTCTATACTCACATTCTCAGATTCCAGGTTGGGCGTGGTTTTTAGCCTGCTAATGAATGTATTCGGAACAGCTTCCAACCATACAGTCTGCCATATTCCGGTTGTCCGAGTGTAAAGGCAGGCATATGAATCATACTGGTCTGACTGTTTTCCGCGAGCCTGAAGTCCACCCCGCACATCGTCTTCACAACACACGACTATAACGTTTGTGTAATCGCGCAATGCAGATGTGACATCAAATCCAAATGAACTGTATCCACCCTCATGCCGACCGACAGACACTCCATTCACCCATACCTCGGTAGTATAGTCTGCAGCCTGAAACCTCAGGAACACCCGGTTTCCAGCCCACCCATCCGGTAATACAACTTCCCGGCGGTACCATATCGCAGGTATAAAGTCGGTATATCCTACACCCGAAAGACTGCTCTCCGGACAAAAAGGCAATGTTATTCGACCGTCCAGTGACTGAGCTTTCGCCAATCCCCTGGCACGGCCGCTGGTCCCAAAGTCGAACTCATACTCCCATTCACCATTCAAGTTAATCCATTCATTCCGCACAAGCTGCGGCCTGGGATATTCGCTGCGTGGAATACTCATCTTACATATTGCACCTTTCTAGAATAAACAATAACTACAAAATCAAATCCCTTATCACACAAATCCCTTATCACACAAACCTGCCTTAATATAGCACAACCCCATTCCCCCTTGGAGGAGGGGGTTAGGGGGATTGATTCCCTTCGCAATCCCCTAACAACAGGAGAAAATATAGTCAAAATCCAGATTCTATAATACTATCGGGTAGGAGGAGCCGTTACCAACTCCTCCTCCCACACCACCGTACGTGCCGTTCGGCATACGGCGGTTCACGATGAACACGCAAGACGATAGTGCAAACC
>Ga0118677_10000727_pt1 | contig 48930 bp, 49 predicted proteins | sample AliMusrvi5mmetaG_FD_86154 | JGI IMG/M metagenome (GOLD analysis project Ga0118677, IMG submission 86154) | reverse complement strand
GATGAAAAGGTTTGCTCTTAGATTTAACTTACTTTGCGGGCTCTACAACTATGAAAACAGGGGGGAGTTATGAAAGAGATCTATTAAATGATCTAACAGAGAAACTAGAAACAAGCGAGGCTGCGCTAGAAAAAGCTTATAAACGATGGGAATACCTTTCTTCGTTGATCACTTCCTAACCTGTCATAGGAACAAACCTTACTGCATGCACTTCTTGCTTGTGGGTTGAAGACCCCTGGTAGTTGACCCCATAACGCTCTTATACATTTAAATGTTAAATAATTGATGCCTTAAATAAAAGGTGGAGGGAAACAATGAAAAACAGAGTGCTATTCTTTTTCTTACCGCTAATGTTTTTTGCCTAGGTCGTAGTAAGGCAGGTCCTCTTATTATATGTTGCAACAGTACAATAAAACTGATGTATAATACTAAAATGGAAGTAAAATTTAAAAAACTTACACCTGACTTGATGGTCTCTGACGTAGCTCAAACAGTAAAGTTCTATACAGAAAAACTTGGGTTTAATTTGGCAATGCTTGTTCCGGAGGGAGACAAGGCGGCTTCCACCGAGCTGATTGATGGCAAAAAATATGTTTATGCAATGGTAGTTCGCGATGAGGTCTATGTTATGTTCATGCAAAAACATGTATATGTGGAAGATGTTATTGCACTCAAAGGCCTACCTATTGCCGCCTCAGCAACGTTATACTGTGACGTTTACAATGTTGTAGAACTTTATGATTCTTACAAACAAAAAGGTGTAGAAATAGTTAAGGAACTATCTCAAACTTGGTATGGAATGAAAGAATTCTATATTAAAGATTGTAACGGCTATATCCTCGGTTTTGCCGAGCAGGTTTAAATGGTGAAAAAATGAAGCGTTGCCCCTTTTGCAGTAAAGAAATATTGGACGGTAACACCAAGTGCAAACATTGCGGTTATACTTTAGAAGATATTAGCGTTGAAGATAAAATAAAAACTATCAAGACACAAAACCTCCTCGCAAACCAAATTAGGAAGGATAGGTTCACAACTTTGATGCTATGCCTTTTTTTAGGTCTTTTAGGGGTGCATAGGTATTATACTGGCAATAAACGCATAGCTACCGCGCAACTGCTAACTACCGGCGGGCTTGGAGTTTGGGTCATAATTGACCTTGTGCTAATTATTACAGGTTCTTATCGTGACGGAGCCGGTAATGCCCTGGTCCATAAATAATTAGTTTGTTTTTTAGACAAGTTTTTTACAGAATCTTGTGGTACTAAGGTAGGGTAGAGGATTTAGCTAATTAAAATACAAAGAGGGGGAGAGAAAAAATGGCAACAACTAAAAAGACAGGAAAGGGATTGAGCACTCCGGTACAGCCAGATAAAGTTTTGGGAGCTATTGTTGGAATGAAAGCAATTCCAAGAACAGAGATCGTAAAAAAGCTTTGGGATTATATCAAAGCGGAAAAGTTACAGGATGCTAAGGATAAAAGAACTATCCTTGCTGACGAGAAGTTAAAACCCTTGTTCGGTGCGAACAAGCTTAACATGATGAAGTTGGCTGGCTGCATTTCTGAACACGTTACAAAGTAAATCTAAAAACTAAAGATCAAAGGCTGCTGGTCGTTCATGACCAGCAGCCTTTTTTTTAATAACTACTTAACTATCATAAATATGGAGATGATCATTAGGAACACTCCAAACAGTCTTCTTAATAAATGCGGATTAATGTTGACGGCGTACTTGGATACAAAATAAGAGCTGATGATGAAACCGATTATTATAAAGATACCTTCCTTTATATTTACGTTACCGGTTTTATAATAGTTCAATGCAGGTATTAGGGTTAAAGGAAAGATCAATACGAACAACGATGTTCCCTGTGCCATCGTTTGTGTATAACCAAGCAGGAGCGTTAGCGCTGGTATTATAATAATAGCACCACCCACTCCAAGTAAAGAGGACAATCCACCGCCGGCCAGTCCAATGAGTATTAAAATTATATATATATTCATAACCCTTGTTTACCACAAAAGCTAAGGTCTTTGAATACCTTAAAAACACCAGAGGCCCATTCTGTTAGTATTTTACTTAAGAGTTATTTTTCTTCAAATAATAGAAGACAGGCAACCCTACTAACGTAATTAGTATACCTATCATTGCATTCATCGGCTGCTCTATTACGGTACTAACAAGTATATAAATACCACCTAGGATGCCAATTATTGGTGTTACAGGATAGAAAGGTATTTTGTATTTTGTTTTGTATTTTTTTGGATTTTTTCTGAGCACAAAAATAGAGAATACGCTCATTACAAAGAATATCCAAAGCACAAAGATCAGTATATCTGTTAAGGTGTTGAACGTGCCTGTAAGGATATATATGATCGTTAGTGCGCATTCCAACCACAGAGCATTAGTTGGGGTTTTGAATTTTGGATGAACAGTTGCCCATGTTTTATAAAAGGGTAATTGTTTGCGTTCTCCCATCGCTAAAGGAACACGAGCTCCAGTCATTACGAATGCGTTCTCGCAGCCGAATACAGAAACCATAATGCCAGCAATGATAAATGCGCCTGCGCCGGTTCCAAACAGTATAACGGCGAGGTCAGACATTGGGTTCTTTGAAGAAACTACTGCGCTAAAGGGCATAACATTAAGCAAAACAACATTCACTAGTAAGTATATTACTACTACACTACTAACTCCAATGGCTAGTGCCTTTGGTAATTGGCGTGCTGGATCTTTTAATTCTCCTGCCATGTTGGTAGCTTCCATCCAACCATCGTAGGCCCAAAGCGTTCCCAATATGGCTACTCCAAAACCAGTTCCTACACTGACGTTGGCTGTTGTTATCATACTAAAATCGTGTGCGGTGCCTTTGATCATTCCCCAAACCACGATGATAGCTATAGGTAATAACTTAGCAAAGGTCGTTACTGTTTGTATTACCCCACCTACCTTTGTAGCGATCATGTTCATTATCACCAGAAAGATCACTGTAGCGATCGCTAATAATTTTTGTTGCATACCAGTCATTGGAATGAAGAAGGTAGAAAAAGTTGCGAATGCTATTGCAAGCGCCCCTGCAGATGCTGGATAAGTTATAACGGTCTGCACCCATCCAAATAAAAAGCCCCAAACATTTCCGAACAACTCTTCTAAATAAACGTATACTCCACCCGTCTTTGGTATTGCGGAGCCTATTTCTGCAATTGTAAGCGCAGCGGCTAAGGTGACTATGCCACCAACGACCCATGCCATGAGGCCTAAGAACGGAGAACCTGCATTACCAAGGACTATGCCAGGCTTTAAAAAAATACCAGAGCCAATAATACCACCGACAACGATAGCAAGACCTTCTATAAAAGATAAAGATTTTTTAAGTTGTACGTTTGATGTTAGCTTTTTTTTAGGCATTTGTTCACCTCATTTATTGCTTGGGCTATTTCCTCATCAATAATAATATACCATAAATAATATTTGAGACTTAAATAAAAAGTGCTAACATGTCCGGTATGGAGAATGATATAAATTTTATTCAAGAAGAGGGAGAAAGGTGTAAGGATGATTTGGTAGTTTATGCTCTTTCTACCTGTGGCTTTTGCAGGAGAGCCCTAATATTTTTAAGACAGCATTCAATTAAGTTCAAATATGTATATTTTGACGAGCAGGAGCCGGCGCTTCAAGAAACTATAATAAAAAAACTAAGGGTTCAATTCAACGAGGACCTTTCCTTTCCGTTCCTCGTGATCAACTGCAAAAAATATATAATTGGGTTCGATCAGGAAGAATGGGAAAAAGAATTATTATGAGCACAAAGACCATAGAAGATACTCGGAAGTTCACTGCAATGGTAGCGAACAAGCAGGGCTGGAAACTCACACATGACGAAGAGCTTTTAGGTTTTCTTGTAGAAGGGTTAACAAAGAATTTTAATAGATATGATTATTTTTGCTGCCCGTGTAGAGCTGCAGCTGCCGATAAACAAAAAGATAAAGATATTATATGCCCATGTGTTTACACCAAACCTGATATAGCTGAATATGGTCATTGTTACTGCGGTCTATATATGAGCCCTGCTTTTTTTGAGACTGGTAAAATACCAAACTCCATTCCAGAAAGACGAGCCTAAAGGAGGCCGCTTGGTTACAATTTTTAAGAGCAAGGATAAAACTTTTGTTGTAAAGGAGTGGGATACAGTTACCTGCCCATTTTGCAAGTCGTCCAAATATGTTGAATTTGAAAAATTTGGAAGAGATAATCTTTATACTTACGTTAAGTGTAAGGGATGTAACCTTATCTATTTGAATCCTAGGCCATTGTACGACGAAGAGTTCATTAACATCGCCTACGAGGAATATGATACAGAAAGTTATTTTTACACCTCGAAAGGCGAATTGAATGCAGCAGAACAGAAAATATATTTAGATCACAAGCTCATACTGGAACAAATGGAATCTTGTCTTGGTAGAAAAGGTACGCTTTTAGAAATTGGTTGCATGACGGGACTATTTTTAAAAGCAGCAAAAGATTCTGGTTGGAAGGTCACTGGAGTGGATATTTCCAAAAAAATGATAGAGCATATAAAGAACAATTTGGGAATAGAGGCCTATGCTGCACAATACGAAACCTTAGCTTTTAGAAAAAAATTTGATGTTATATATTGTAGTCACGTAATAGAGCACATCCCAAACCCGAATGAATGGTTCACAAAATTTAAAAAAGATCTTGCTGTTGATGGCCTGATCTGTGTGAACATTCCCAACCAATATTCCTTTGATAGGATAATTAAAAGATTTATCCACAAGTATGTTATAGATAGACGTACATGGGATAATTGGCGAACTCCGGATCATCTTTATGAACCTACGATTTCTGCAATGAATTATATCATAAAAGAACATGGCCTCAGGGCTATAGATTATTTTACGTATTCAAGCAAAAATGTTGTCCCCAATAAGGGCTTTTCATGTATTTATCACAGGGTATTCAAGCTTGGCTCAAAATTGCGATATTTTATCAAAATGTAATATCTATGAGGTCAAAGGCTTTTATGGGATTTATGAAAAAACATTTCTTGGTCCTATTCGTTGTTTTTGCCTTCGTCCTGAGGCTATGGTTTGGTTTATGTGGTGAATTTTGGTTCGAAGATGAGCGTCAAATATTTCTTCTGGGGCTAAAATTTTTTACTACAGGACATTGGCCATACTTCGGTCCTGATGTTGTTTACACTCATTCTCAAATAACGGGTGCCTTGCAGTCGTTGTTGGCTGGACTTCCCTTTTATTTGTATAAAGCCGCAGCAGCACCATATATATTGCTGAACCTTTTGTCCGTTGCTGCCCTAAGTTTATTATCGTGGTATTGTGTCAAATTGACCAATGCGCCAAAATGGGTGGTTTGGGGATGGTTGTTCTTTTGTCCGTGGACAATGAATTTTTCTACACATGTATTGAATCCTTCCTATGTATTGTTTGGTTCCGTTCTCTTTTTTATATCTTTTTTTGAAGTTGTATCGTGCACCCGCCTTAATGTTATAGCTGAGCGCTGGGCGTTCTTTATAATGGGGTTTGCTTTTTTTTGGATCTACCAACTTCATCTTTCGTGGGTTTTGCTTGTGCCGATACTTGGTCTTGCTTTCTATTCCACCAAAAGACCTTTTCAAAGGCTGTGCACTAACTTGGCTTTCTTTATACTGGGTTCTATTCCTATGCTCCTCTTGATAATTCCTACCTTTATAAAGTTTGGTCTACTTGGTACAGGTCGAACAGAACAAAATATTATTTTCAATTCAATGAACCTGCTAAAGTTCTTTGATGTACTTTTTAGAACACTATCTTTTGCAAGTTTTGAAGTTCCACGGTTTATTGGTCCAGATACAAAGGTGAGGTTAGCCTTTGTGATGAGAAACCTATGGGCCGTTCCTTTTATAGGTTTTGGCTTTGTTATAGGGATGATCCAACCATTATCCTTGTTGTATGGATTTTTTAGGAAAAATATTTTACGTGGTTGGAACTTTATAAGATATTTGTTGCTCGCACTGATCTTTATCACGTATGTTAGTTTTTTATTCTCTATAAAGGGGCCTTCTTCACATGCGTTTTACTTATTATTCCCTGTGGTAGCTGTTTACTCTTTTTATTGTTGGTCACGCTATTTAGAAAAAAGAGTTTATAAGGTGTTCGCTTTTTTTATCATTCTATCCAGCCTTGTATTTCATGTAGCAATAGCAACGGACAGATATGGAACTTCGTCGATGTTTGCCATTAAAGATGGTGAAACGGGAGAACTAATGGCAGCAAAAGCCCTTGAAACCAAGGATTATAAAGTATTGGGTGAGCGAAGGTGCAAAACCCAAAATTATAATGTTTGCTTTTGAACCTCTATCAGTTGTTTTGCTCGGGCTAAAGAGCTGTCTATGTGATCGGTTATATTCTTTGTACCGATCAACTTTGCGATCCCCATTTTTATAAGTGTTCTTTTTGGAGCTCTTTTTACGCCGGAAAGAACTATTTGCGTGCCTACTGTTTTGGACCTTTTTATGAATGATTCAAGTGCGAATATTCCAGAAGCATCAATAGCTGGAACATAACGCATTCTGATTATGATTACTTTAGGAGTAGTCTCTACTCTACCTATTTCGTCGCTAAATTTGTCTGCAACTCCAAAAAAGAAGGGACCGTTTATTTCGTATATTTCTACACCTTTTGGAGCTTGGATATTATCTATAGCTTCCGGATCATCGCCATCGAATTCATTTGATTCATAGACTACGTCTATCTTTTCCATTCTGGTCACATCACTCATTCTTTTCATAAATAGAACAGCAGCAAGTATCATCCCGAACTGTACGGCAACGGTAAGATCCGCAACTACTGTGAGTGTAAAGGTGAGTAGCATTACAGCAAGGTCACTCTTTGGAGCCCTGAACATTCTAATAAAGGTTCTTCTTTGGCTCATGTCCCATGACACTACAACGAGGATCCCTGCAAGGCTGGCAAGCGGAATATAAGACGCCAAGGGTGCTAAAAATAAAATAAATAAAAGGATCACTAGTGCATGTATTATTCCCGCCAGGGGTGTTTTTGCTCCAGCCTTTATACTGGTAGCTGTTCTAGCTATAGCGCCAGTTGCCGGTAAACCACCGAACAGTGCAGAGGCTATGTTAGCCACACCCTGTCCGACGAGTTCTGTATTGGAGTAATGTTTATCCCCCGTCATTCCATCGGCGACCACAGCGCACAACAGCGACTCTATTGCTGCTAGGAACGCAATGGTTATTGCGTCGGGTAAGACCATCCTGAAGGTTTCTAATCTTATATGCGGAAGGTTAAAATGAGGTAAGGTACTAGGTATACCTCCAAATCTTGACCCTATTGTATCTATGTTCAAGCCAAAATACCAAACGGCTACCGCCGATAATAATACTGCAATGAATTGTCCCGGTATCTTTGGATAGGTTTTTCTGATTACAAAGATTATAAGGACTGTACTTAAGCTCACTATTAACACGTTTGGGTTTAGGGTTAAAAAGTTTTCAAAAAATACGGGCCATTTCTCCAAAAAGACAGCAGGGACATTCGCAATATGTAAGCCGAAAAAATCTTTTATTTGAGTCGATAAGATCAACAGTGCTATCCCAGAGGTAAAACCGGTCGTTACAGGATGTGGAATATATTTTATGTATGAACCAACTCTTAATAATCCAAAAATTATAAGGAAGATCCCTGCTAATAAAGTCGCTGCAATTAGACCCTCGTAGCCATGACGTAATATTATTCCATAGATTATTATTACGAAAGCACCGGTTGGGCCTCCTATCTGGAATTTACTACCACTAAGGATGGATATTAAAAAGCCTGCTATCACTGCTGTGAACAGTCCCTTTTCTGGGGTTACTCCGGACGCTATGGCGAACGCCATCGCCAGCGGGAGGGCCACTATACCTACCGTGATGCCTGCAAAGGTGTCATTTAATAAGAACTTCGGTTTAATTTTTTTATACAGATTTGGGGTTATTGCCATCTCTATTGCTTTTGGCAACCATCTTGTTCTAGTAGGGCGATTTTCTTCAGTTTTCATGGTTTTTATTACTCTCTTTAATGATTTTAGGCTAAAACCTCAAAGGGTTAAGGTCAAGTATTTTATAGGTTTTCCGATATGAAAGATTATATGAGTCAAAAAAACCTAAAAAAGTTGACAAACAAGTACTTATCTGGTATAATGTCTATTATGAAAGAAGATATTAATTTGTACCAAGGGGGCAATATGGCAAAGAAATTAACTTATTTATTCCCTGTCCTGTTAACTTTTGTGCTTATTATGGTCTCCTCCTGCAGAAGTACAAATGATCTTGCTTACTACTATGCAAATAGTACAGGAGCTGGAAATGGTAATGGTTGTTGTTGCTGTGGTTGCAACAACAGTAATGAAAATGAAACCAGTACTGTTTCAACATATTGCGAACCAGAAGCCCCTGAGCTAGTTGCTTGTGGTGACGGAACAATAACTATAAATGGTTATACAGGGCTTACTTTTGCGACAACTGGAGATTGTAAATCAGGTAGGTATATAGCTGCTGCCGATGGAATAATGCATCTTGGTTCTGGTCTAGAATTGTTGAACTCTGCTGACCAACCCTTACTTTGGATTGCTAGTGGTAGCGTCGTCTCAAGTATTGCAACTATACCGGCCGATATAGAATCTATGGAAGTGCTTCCTGATGGAACAGTTATTGGTTATGTAAATGGAACAGCGACAACATTGGGGAAATTGATAACAGTTGCTTTAGGAACAATTGGACAATGTGCTCCTAAAACTGCTCCTGAGACGACAATAGGTGCCAGCGTTCTATGGTGCGGGGAAAGAGTTTGTTCTAGTGTAGTTTCCGGAGTTCTTAGCCCTCTTGCGACTGTAGCTTCAATTAAAGTAAATATTCCTACAAACAAATATCTTACTCTTACACAAAGTGCTTTTCACGCTTCGGCAGGCGACATTTATGCAACTGGGGTAAAAGATATTGCTATCAGTACGGATGGACTTCTAATAGAAAAACAAACCTGTATGCCGGTCCTTGATATAGATGGGTCACAAATTTTAGTGCCTACCTCTAGTGTTACCGACCTTGCTGTAACTGCAAATGCAGTAATGATCAACAGTGGCGTTTGGGCTACGTTATCTGTATCAACACCAGAGAACGTAAGTTCGATAATGGCAATTACTTCTGGACATTTATCCTCTGGATTCAAGGTGTCCGCAACAGAAGGGGTTGTACCTGCTATGGTAGAGGTTGCTGGTCCTGTTAATTCCGTTGCTGTAGAGCAGAACGTTTGTGTAGACAGTGGAATGGACCTTATAAGATAGTAAGTAAAGGGGAGTTTTGGGGTAATAAAAAGGCGCACTCTTAAAAGAGTGCGCCTTTGTTTTTGTCAGCGTGTATTTACAGACTTATCTTCTGTTGTCTTCTTTTGGTCTAGCTTCGTTAACTTTGATAGCTCTGCCATCAAAATCCTTGCCATCTAACTGAGAGATAGCTTTGCTAGCATCTCCATCGTTAGCCATTTCTACGAATCCAAAACCCTTTGAACGACCAGAATCATAGTCGGTGATAACTTTAGCGGAAACCACTTCTCCAACTGCTGAAAAGATCTCATTCAACTTCTGATCATTAACGCTGTAAGGCAGGTTGCCTACATACAATTTCTTACCCATTAGAAAAAATCCTCCTTGCAAATGCAAATAGCTGGGGTAACCCCAGTCTGACCCTGTTTATTGCATAGGTATAATATTTAAGTCAAGCTTTGTTTTTTGGTATTTTAGGGGTATTTTATTGGTCTACAGGGGGTATGATGGGCTCAAAAGGTGACATAGAACTGGATTTTCATGGTTACACCGTGGAAGACGCACTGAGCATGGCAGAAAGCGTGATCAGTGAAATAAGAATGAACAAGGACGTTGCTACGTGCTATTTTATAACAGGCCATGGCAAAATAAGAGCAGCTCTGTTCGAACTTCTTCTAAATAGTTATAAGCTGGATCCTGTGATCCCCATGGGCAACAGTGGGGTAGTGACCGTTTATGTATATTAAGTCTTGAATTTATAGGCTCTTAAGTCTATTTTATTCTTATGAAGAAGGGAATTATGAAGCATCTTTTGATAGTGATAGTGCTATTTTTTGCCTCGTTTAGCCTCTGGTCGTTTGAATATGCTGGAGTAGGCCTTGGGCCGGACATTCGTCTTAGTGGCGAAAGACCAAGCAACTTTTTTGTTCAAGGTGAATGGCAGCCTCACAAAGTTGTTGGGACAAGGGTATTTTTTGGATTTAACAACGGCTTTTGGGTAGGGGTGGCTATTAATTTTAGAGCGAATATCGCCAAGATAGGACACGGGACCATTTGGGATGCTAATTTGTCCATTCCCTTCATTTTCAATACGAGGTTGAACTCCAGAGTTGCCTTTATTGGAGCAACCGTTGGGACCACTGTTTCCTTTGATATAGATGGTAAACATCATCACTACTTTTTTTTAACGCCAATAGATATTTTATATACTCCTTTGAATTGGATCATGTACCCAGCTTCAGGTGGGGGAGCTAACAGGGATGGCAGTGTTTCACTAATGTGCTCTGCGGGACTTAGGTTCGCAATATGAAAGATCGTAAATATTACGACGTAGTTGCAGATAAGTCTCAGGTAACAAAAGAAAAAGCAAAAGCAGCAGAACTTAAGAGAACACTTTGGTGGAAGAACAAATTGGAAGAGGGCATTTGCCATTACTGTGGCAAGAAATGTTCTAAGGATGAACTTACAATGGACCACCTTGTGCCAGTGGCCAGAGGCGGCAAGTCAGTAAAGGGTAACGTCGTTGTCTGTTGTTTTGCATGCAACCAATCAAAGGGATTGAGTACTCCGGTAGATATTATTTTGGATAAATTAAAAAAGAGGTAAAAAGTTGAACAGACCTAAACTCTGGTTGTTCATAATAATAGTTTGTGGCGCATTATTGAGGCTGCTTTGCGCTTATTATTCCTATGGTTTTATGGGCTTTGATGAATATCAAACGGCGATCTTGCCGGCTGGGATCAAACTTTTTAATGATAGTGGATATGTATTTAAAGACGTAGCAAGGAGCCCTATCCTTTACTATTTTGACTACTCGTTATTCTGGATAGCCTCAAAGATATTGGGAGTGAGTTCGCCTGTTGGCATCCTTAGAGCAGCCATGATAATTGTTGGCCTTATTAATTCAGTTACCATATATTTTGCCTATAAAATTTCTATTCTGGTTGGGCAGGAGAACAAAAAAGGTCCCTTGCTAGTGGCTTCCCTTTTTGCCTTTTACTTTGCCCTGCCTTTTATAGGAACAAGATTGATGTCAGAAAGTTTGAGTTCCTTCTTTGTTGTAGTTGCAGTTTACTTCGCTGCACGTTCTATAAATTTAAAAGAGAAAGGCTTCAACATAATGTTATGCGGGATATTTTTTGGTGTAGCAGCTATGTTCAGGTTTCAGGCTGGAATTCTCTATGTAGGGATGTTGCTATTCTTGCTGTTCTACGACCTAAAACATAGGACAAAATGGTTCTTAGTAGGTGGAGCAATAGTATTCTTCTTACAGGTAGCACTTGATTATGCTACTTTTGGTGGATTTTTAACGTCCATGTTCGGTTATTATAAACTCCAAAGGTCTGTGCTTGCTTTACACAGTAGACAGCCTTGGTACAATTTTTCCTTATTACTGCTAGGGCTTACGTTGCCTATAGCGTCAATGATAACTATTCCAGCTTTTTTAAGATCCTGTACTAAATATTTGTGGATGTCTGTGCCCTTAATCCTATTTGTGTTGTTACACAGCTTTTCTCCTCATAAGGAAGAACGTTTTATGTTTCCCATAATACCCTTATTTATTCTGATGATCGGGTTGGGGCTTAACGAAATAAAGGGCCTATACAGGAAGTTCAACCTGTGGTGGTTTTGGAGTGTTAATTCCGTTCTTTTGGTCTTGACGATCTTCAGTCCAACACTCGCCAATGTTACAGAGCCAATGGAATATGTTCGGAGTTCAGGTTTTGATGTGTTCGCAAGCGATAGCCCTTTGCTCCCTGAGTTCTTTGTTGCCTACAAGGGTAAGACCGATATTGTTGAGAAGAATAAATGGAAAACTTATTTATGCTCTTTGGAGAAAAATAAAAAAACCTATATCCACTCCGTCTTCCAACAGAACGAAACTAACTTGGAAATCTCGGCACGTGAGTGTGGCATTAAGTTAACTCTTATTAAAAATTTTGAAAGCGGCCTTGCGGACCATGTAGTTGCCAAATTGAACCCCACTTTTAACAGAAGAAGAGTTAATGGATATCTTTACCTGGTCGAATGAGGTACGTCTTTTTTTGCAATTATTATTGTGTGTCCACCGGCAAGATTTTCTTTCGATATTAAAAGATCAAAGATGCGGCGGTTCATTAATTTGCGGGAAGGTTCTTTTTCTCGCATAAAACAAGCAAGATATGTTGATATGTAGAGGATAGGGTACAACATGTAGTAAAACAACAAAGACCCTTTTCTGTACTTAGAGGTTTCAAGTCGCTCAATACTTAGGCCCTCTTTGGTACATATAAAATAAATTGATTCTAAAGAAATAGGATTTATGTGCTCGAAATAAATGTTTTCAGAATTAACAGGTATTGGTTTATTCGCAAGAGTGTGAAACCCGCTAAGGAAAAAATTAAACTTACTTTCCATGCTGTGTATATTCGGAGTGGTCATTATGAATGAACCATTAGGTTTTAAAGTCCTGCTAACCTCTCTTAGGAACGAAAAATGGTTCTCTATATGTTCTATTCCTTCGATCGATACGATGTAATCAAAAGTACTATCGGCGAACGGGAATTTGTTAGACATATCTATTCCGCAATATTTTATATCGTCGAAAAGGTGTAGCGATCCATCTATTTCGCCAGCAATTCCAGAGAACCCTATTTTTTTTAATTCTCGTAACAAGTATCCGGGACCTGATGGAATATCCAATATAAATCCTGGCGGATACTTTGTAAGAGTGGACAGCACTTTATTATGGATGTTTTTGTTGTGTAATGCAGGTGTGTTAGGACATTTCTCCGTAAAGGCCATAATACTCTGCCGTTTATCATAATTGACATGATGAGCAAACTAGAATAATTCCATATGTGCTTTTTGGAGTTATATACCTTTTTTAATATCAAAGGAGATCCTGAAAAATGAAAACCAATTCAAACGTTCCAAGGGTAGAGATCAGGTGTAACGAGTGCAAGGGTTGTTACCTTTGTGTAGCTGCCTGCCCTAAAAAAGTTCTTGAACCATCCGGTTGTTTTAACACTCAAGGTTACAACTATGTTAAGTATAAAGGCGAAGGTTGTATAGGCTGTGGCATTTGTTTTTACTCATGTCCAGAGCCAGGTGCTATAACAGTTTATAAAAAGGAGTGTTAGTTTATGCAAAAAGAATTCATAAAAGGTAACGAGGCTGTGGTTAAGGGTGCAATCCTTGCTGGATGTACTCATTATTTTGGTTATCCAATAACGCCTGCTAGCGAAGTGGCTCACGCCGCGGCATATTACATGCCACCTACCGGCGGAACATTTATACAGGCAGAAAGCGAAGTGGCTGCTATAAACATGGTTTACGGTGCTGCTAGTGCTGGAGCAAGAGTAATGACAGGTTCTTCTGGACCTGGAATAAGTTTAAAAGCAGAAGGTTTTTCTTACCTTGCTGGTGCAGAACTTCCATGCCTTATAGTTGATGTAATGAGGGCAGGCCCAGGACTTGGTAACATATATCCAGAACAGGGAGATTATAACCAGGTTGTTAAGGGTGCTGGACACGGTAACTATAAAGTAATAGTTCTGGCTCCAAACTCTGTCCAAGAAATGGCTGACTACGGTTACACAGCCTTTGAACTTGCAGAAAAATATAGGACTCCCGTCTTTATATTAACGGATGCTTACATAGGCCAGATGATGGAACCTGTAGCATTCCCAACAGAAATTAAAAAAGTAAAAAGATTCGATTGGGCTGTTTACGGCGATAAAGAAAGCAGGAATGCTCTTATTACCTCTATAGCGATGAGCGCAGAATCTTTGGAACTTCATAACAACAAGTTGGCTAAAAAATATGCACAAATAGAAAAAGATGAAGTTAAGTTCGAGAAGTATCGTTTAGACGATGCAGACATAGTTTTTGTTGCTTATGGTATCTCTTCCAGAATAGCGATGAGCGCAGTGGACATATTGAGAGAAAAGAACATCAAAGCGGGATTGTTAAGACCGATAACACTTTTTCCATTCCCAAAACAGGCATGCAGAGATGCTGCTGCTCACGCAAAAAGGATGATCTCTGTAGAATTAAGCAACGGTCAAATGATAGACGATATAACGCTGGCTATTAACTGTAGCAAAAAAGTTGAGCTCTTTAACAGGATGGGTGGAATGGTTCCTACTGTTGACGATCTTGTAGCTTTTGTAGAGTAAAAAAAGGAGTATAACAATGAGTGAAAATACGAACATAATTTGTAAACCAAAAGCGTTCTTTAATGAATTCACAAGAAAAGGAACGGAAGACGTTATTACGACTCACTATTGCCCAGGCTGTGGACACGGAGTGCTTCACAAGATGATAGCAGAAGCTATCAGCGAGCTAGGGATACAGGATAGAACAGTATTTGTATCTCCTGTTGGTTGCTCGGTTTTTGCTTACTACTATTTTGATACAGGCAACGTTCAGGTCGCTCACGGTAGAGCTCCTGCGGTTGGCACCGGTGTAAAAAGATCTCGTCCTAACAGCATAGTAATAAGTTATCAGGGTGACGGCGACCTTGCAGCTATTGGAACAGCAGAAATAATACATGCTGCAAACCGTGGCGAGCATATGACCATGTTCTTTGTTAACAACGCTATATATGGAATGACTGGTGGACAGATGGCACCAACTACCACTATAGGACAAAAAACTACAACTACTCCTTATGGTAGAAAAGCAGAGAACGAAGGATATCCAATAAAAGTTTGTGAAATGATCAATACTCTTGAGGCTCCAGTATTTGTTGAAAGAGTAAGTCTTGCCGACGTACCTAGCAGGAACAAGGCTAAGGCCGTTGTTAGAAAGGCTCTACAAAATCAGATAGACGGAAAAGGTTTTTCGTTTGTAGAAGTTCTTGCTGCTTGCCCAAGTGGTTTAAAGAAAACACCTCTAGAAACAAATGAGTGGGTAAAGAACACTTTGCATAGTTTGTTCCCTTTGAAGAATTTTAGAGATGATACAGCTACAAGACCATCAAGGGACACTTCTATACCTAAACATTCTGATGATGAGATCTTGAAAGGCTTGAACATATCTAAAGAGGCCTCCGACTATAAACCGTCTACTGATATAAAGAACTTCAAGGACCAGAACGTTAAACTAGCTGGCTTTGGTGGGCAGGGAATCTTGTCTGCAGGTAATACCCTTTCTACTTTGGCGATGTTCGAAGGCTTAAATGTTACTTGGATACCCTCGTACGGTCCAGAAATGAGAGGTGGAACGTCCAATTGCAGCGTTAGAATAAGTAAGAACAGAATAGGCGCTCCGCTTGTAGAAACACCTAACGTGTTGATTGCAATGAACGGACCTTCTTTGGATAAATTCGAATCAGAGGTTGTTGCTGGAGGAACTATAATCGTTAACTCCTCCATTATAGATAAAAAAGTAAAACGTACTGACGTAACAGTTCATTACGTTCCACTTACAGCAATTACAACAGAGCTTGGTGTGCCAGCTGCGCAAACCGTTGCTGGGCTAGCAGCATACCTTGCCTCAACAAAGGTAATGCCTGTTACACAGCTAGAGCAAATTATACATAAATCATTAAAAAGAAAGGACGCAGCAGAAAAGAACATAACTATAATAAGGAAAGTTGCAGAATTAGTTACTAAGTAAGGAGGGCCAATGTCTTACAGGATTTTGGTGATTAACCCTGGTTCTACATCTACTAAGATCGCAATATACGACGCAGAGAGCGAAGTTATACGCATGACCCTAAGGCATAGCGAGTCTGATCTTTCAAAATTCCAAACTATGGCAGATCAAAGCAGTTACAGGGAAGAGTTTGTTTTAAAATTCTTGGAAGAGAACAAAATAGCTCTTGAAACTATAAATGCTGTGGTTGGAAGAGGTGGTCTTTTAAATCCTTTAGCTGGTGGAACATACAAAATTAACGATGCTATGTGTGAGTTCATAAGACAAGCTAAAAGAGGCGAACATGCCTCCAACCTTGGCGCATTGATAGCTAAATCAATAGCAGATAAAATAAATGTTGAATCATTTATTGTTGATCCCGTCGTGGTAGATGAACTTGAAGCAGAGGCTCGTGTTGCAGGGCACCCTTTGTTTGAGAGAATTTCCATTTTTCACGCTCTTAATCAGAAAGCAGTTGCAAGGCTTAGTGCAGCTAAAATGGGAAAAAAATATGAAGACTGTACCTTTGTTGTAGCACACGTTGGTGGTGGAATTAGTGTTGGTGCACACAGGAACGGCAAAGTTATTGACGTAAATAATGCGCTAGACGGTGACGGGCCTTTTTCTGCGGAGAGATCTGGCGGGCTGCCAACAGGACAACTTGTTGAACTTTGTTTTGGCGGGAAATATTCCAAGCAGGAAGTAAAAAAAATGTTGAAAGGTAAGGGTGGAGTGGTTGCTTATCTTGGAACTAACGACATGATAGAAGTGGAAAAAAGAATAGACGAAAAAGACCAAAAAGCAGAAGGGGTGTTCACCGCGATGTGCTATCAGATAGCAAAAGAGATTGGCTCCTGTGCAGCTGTGCTTGGCGGGCAAGTCGACAGGGTAATAATAACCGGCGGTGTAGCGAACGATAAAAGACTTGTTGAGTATATAAGTAGCAGAGTGTCTTTTATAGCTCCAGTAGAAGTTTTTCCTGGAGAAGAGGAAATGAGACCATTGGCTCTTGGAGCGCTCAGGGTCTTAAATAAAGAAGAAAAAGCAAAAGAATATGTCTAATAAAAGGAGTTAAGTGTTATGAGCGTATCTAATTTTGATGAACTGATCCAGTTGGTAAAACAGGCCAATGTAAAAGAAGGTGGTAAAAGAAAAGTTGCAGTAATGTGCGCCGACGATGAAGAGGTTTTGGGAGCGTTAATAGAGGCAAGGGACAGCGGTATAGCCGACTCTTTTTTGGTGGGGAATAAACCTAATATCCTAAAGGTAGCTGCAGATTGTAAAATGGATCTTTCCAATATGGAGATCATCCACGAAACAGAAGTTGCCAAGGTAGGTGAAATTTGCACCGAACTTGTGAACAGCGGTAAGGCCTCAGTTATGATGAAAGGATTGGTTGCCACCTCTGATTATATGAGGGCAATATTAAATAAGGAAAAAGGATTAAGGTCTGGCAGACTGTTAAGCCACGTTGCACTTTTTGATCTTCCTACATACCATAAGTTTTTGGTAGTTACAGACGCTGCGGTTAACATAAGGCCAACAGTAGAAGATAAAGTGGGGATGATACACAATGCGGTACAAGTTTTAAACTGTCTTGGTGTAAAGACCCCAAAGGTTGCCGCAGTATGTGCGGTGGAAACAGTTAATCCGGACAAAATGCCCGCTACAGCTGATGCACAAAAACTTTCAGAAATGGCAAAGGCCGGAAAGCTTGGCGACGTAATAGTTGATGGTCCTTTTGCCTTGGATGTTGCAGTATCCAAGCACGCAGCAAAGGTTAAAAAACTTGATAAATTGCAGGCTGCAGGAGATGCAGATCTTATTCTTGCAGACGATATAGAAAGCGGGAATATGATATATAAGTGCCTATGTAACTTTGGTCAGGGACGTTCAGCAGCAATAGTTGCAGGAGCAAAAGCGCCACTGGTGCTTACCTCAAGATCAGACACACACGAGTCCAAATATTTGTCCATAGTTCTTGCTATAGCATCAAGTTTATAACGGAGACTAATGGAAAGCATACTTTCATTCCTTTCAAGTTCTAGTGGCGTGTACGTCTATATGTCCATTACCTTGCTATTACTGGCAGGAGCGTTCGCTTTCCCATTCCCAGAGGACATGATATTTTTAGCGTCGGGGTATCTGGCATATAAAGGTGTAATAAATCCTTACTTTGCAATAGCTGTTGGCTTGCTAGGTCTTGCGGTAGGCGATTCTATTGTTTATTTTTTGGGAAACAAGCTTGGTTACAAAATTTGTCGTCTTCCAGTTCTTAGATATTTAATAAGCCAAAAGAATATAGGTCGTGCAAAAAAATTTATGGATAAGCATGGCCGTAAATCCGTGTTCATAAGTAAATTCGTAGTTGGACTAAGATATTCAGTTTTTTTTACTTCAGGTATGTTTGCAATAGGATATAAAAAATTTATTTTGTCAGATATGTTGGCGTCATGCATAAGTGTTCCTGCTCTTGTATTCTTAGCCTACTTTAATGGTCAAAGAATAGACCTAGTTATTACCAAGGTTAAAAAGGCAGAGTATGAACTGCTTTATGTCTTGATCTTTGTTGTCGTTGTTTGGGTCATTTGGTCTTATTTCAAAAATAAGAACCAAGGTGATCTAGATAAAAAAGCTTAGTTTTACGCCTTGGTCTATTTGTGCTAATATCATCTGCATGGACATACTTGTTAACAATGTACAACTTTATGACCCGCTAAAGAAAAAGTTCGCTTTAGGTGGCATAGCAATAGTGGAACAAAGAATAGTAGAAATATATTCTGAGACTTCCTCTATTCCTCTCGATCATTTTGATAGGATAATAGATGGCAAAGGCCTTTATGCAATGCCAGGTTTTTTTGATGTACATAGTCGAGGGGACCTTGCTATGGTGTCTGATCCTTCTAGGCTTTCTGCTTTGTCACAAGGGATAACTTGTGAAGTAATAGGTAACGATGGGTTTGGTGTTGCTCCAATAAAACATACGAACTACATGTTACACAGTCAGTATGTTGCACACAGTCTCGGTAATCCCCAGCTAAAATGGCACTGGGAAAGTACCTCGCAATATCTTAATTTACTGCACGAAAAGAACGCTACCAATATGATCTTTTATGCTCCTCACGGGACTATGAGGCTGGAAACGTCTCTCAACACATTGCTTAGCAGTACCGGCCTTTCTGCCTTAATGCACTTGTTGGAAAGAGCAATGGATGAAGGAGCAGCCGGTGTTTCTGTATCTTGTGTTCAAAACCCCTCGCATGATGGGTGGAAGAATGACCATGAGATGGGAACAATAGCAACGTTGTTGAAAAAAAAGAATGGGATACTTTCTGTTTGCCTGTGCGGTTCACCACATCCGTTTAGGGATATAGAAAGGGCAGTACACATAGCAAGAACGGCTGGGATAAAATTGCATCTAAGCAGACTTTTTTCTGAGAACGACGACAATGCAGAAGAAATACTTCCGCTTCTTGAAAAGAGTAAAAGAGAAGTCCCAGGACTTTTGGTTGATGTATCTCCATATCCCACAAGATTATTAAAGCTCAGCAATATACTTCCTGCTTGGGTAAAAGAGATCTCTTCTGAAGAGTTAAGATTAAAGCTAAAAAGGACAGAAGCTGTACAAGGCCTGTTTGATTCCTTGGACCTTAAGGAAGAATACCTTGAAAAGATCAAATTGGTCCTTACGTCCAAAAAAGAATTCAAAAAGCACGAAGGGGAATTACTTGAGCATATAGCAATGGAAAGAGATGAGACCATTTACGATGTGTTGCTGAACCTTGTTCTTTTTGATGCAGATAAAACATTTTTTGAGTACGAAGCTGTAAGGCCAGATGTACTAAAAAAGTTTTTTGATCTCCCTTTTGTAGTTCCCGCTACCAGTGGTTACTTGGATAGCAGGGTATTACCGGATATGTATGGAGCAATACCAACATACATAAAACATTTTTCCGACTTAGACCCAGTAAAGATAGTAACAAAACTTTCCACATCCCCAGCAGAGTTCTATGGAGTTAAATGGGGAATAAAGAAAAGTTATAAAGCAAACCTATTGATATTAGATCCTGCACACGCTTACTCAGAAGCCGATTTCGATAACCCACGTTCGCTTGCAGAAGGTTTAGACTGCGTTATAGTCAACGGTCGCATAGCCTTTGAAAAAAGCAAGAGTACAGGGCTTAGGTGCGGCGAAGTTTTATCTTGGTCATAATTTATATCATTTTAATTTTTTTCTGATGTTTTTTTCTGGTTCGTGTAAATAATTATTTTTTGAAACTATAGATTTTTTTAATCGATGCTCAAGCCTTTTTCGTGCATTACCGGCAATATCTCCTCCTGCTTCTGAATCTTGTTTTAGCTTCGGCATCCCTTTGGAATCTTCTACTCTATGAATTTCTGTAGTTGACCTTTCACCCAGCATAGTAAAAATTAGTTCTAAATCAGTCATATTATCGCGGAGATTTATTTTTGATTTTTCAGGGATTTTTTTATATTTTTTGTATTCACTTGGAGTCATTCCAAATGTTGCCTTTGATATTTCTGCTGTTAGTATTGCATAATCTGTAGCGTAAGATTTGCCGTCAGAAGATTCTAACTTCAGTTGTACGATTTTTTCGTACAACTCAGCAAATCCTTCTTTTTCAGAGACTTGGCGTTTTAAGTCAGACCAATATCGTCTTGGGTTATGACTGTCTGTAAGAACTTCTACAACATCAACTATAGAAAAATACCACTGCTGTTCTAGGTCATTCCATACAGAGCGAACTTTTTTGTTTTCAAAAAGTTTTATATGATTCATAGCTTCATTATTCTTACTCAAGGTTTTTATGCCTGCCACACGACTTTACCGTCGCAGATGGTATATTTTACTTTCCCTTTGAACTTAGAGTTCTTTAATGGAGTATTTTTGCTTTTTGAAAGTATTTTGTCTTCGGCGTAGGTCCATTCTTCGTTAAGGCTGAACACTACTATATCCGCAGGTTTTCCTTTTTCAAGGCTACCACCGGTGATACCAAGTATTTTTGCGGGATTGGTGGACATCAATCTTATTAAGGTAGTTAAACTTATTTCATTCTCGTGAACCAGTTTTAAGCATAGGGCAAAGGCCGTCTCTAAACCTATTATCCCGCTTTTTGAAAGCTGGAACTCTATGTCCTTTTTTTCTGCGCTATGCGGAGCATGGTCCGTTGCTATTGCATCGATTATTCCGTTTTTTAGAGCCTGTCTTAGAGCCTTCATGTCTTTTTGGGATCTTAGTGGAGGGCTTACTTTTGTGTTGGGGTCATATTCCATTACTGCTTCTTCTGTCATGAATAAATGATGAGGAGTTACTTCTGCTGTTATTGGAATGCCAGCCTGTTTTGCTTCGCCTATAACTCTAAGACTTCCAGCGGAAGAAACGTGTGCAATATGAGTTCTGCATCCAGTGTGATGTGCAAGTGCTATGTCGCGAGAGACCATTATTTCTTCGCTGACTGCAGGGACACCTCTTAAACCAAGTTTCATGGAGTAATAACCTTCGTTCATAACTCCTTCACCTTTAAGGTTGGTGTCTTCGCAATGATCTATTACTGTTAGGTTGAATTGTTTGCAATAGTCCATGGCTTTTCTCATTACATATGAGTTCATCACGCATTGTCCGTCATCGGAAACTGCGACTATTCCAGCCTTTAACATCTCGCCTATTTCTGCAAGTTGTGTTCCTTCCTGATTAGCGGTGATAGCTCCTATAGGATAAACTTTTATGATCCCTTCTTCTTTTGCTTTTGTTTTTATATAAGCGGTAACGTAAGGGTTATCGTTCACGGGATGTGTGTTAGGCATTGCTGCAAGACTGGTGAACCCACCAGAGGCACCAGCAAGAGTTCCCGTCGCTATGGTCTCTGCACCTTCATGCCCTGGTTCTCTAAGATGCACATGCATATCCACAAGTCCTGGTGCAACTATCATCCCTGTAGCATCTATTACATCATCAAAATGTTTTTCAGAAGGAGTGGAGGAGACTATCTCCTTTATTACGCCATCCTCTATTATGATATCTTTTTTGTCGTCTATATTCTGTACGGGACAGATAAGTCTGCCGTTCTTTATTAGTAGTTTCAAGTTAGATGACCTCCTCTATGTTTTTACCGTTAGCAAGTTTGTGCAGTACGGCCATTCTTATTGCTACGCCGTTGGTTACTTGAGGCAGTATTACTGACCTTTCGGAATCCGCGACCGCCTGTGAAATTTCTACTCCTCTGTTCATCGGGCCTGGGTGCATTACTATTGCATCCTGTTTTAATAATTTTACGCTGTTGTTGTTGAGGCCCCAGTATCTGGAATATTCTCTTAGTGTTGGGAACTGGTTGTTAGTTCCTCCACGTTCTGCCTGTATCCTTAGCATCATCACAACGTCTTGGTCTGTGATAGCTTTTTTAAGATCGGTGTATGACTTTACTCCAAGTCTTTCTATATCCGGCGGTAACATCGTGGCAGGTCCGCACACAGAAACGTTAGCACCCATAGTTTTTAAACAATATATATTGGATCTTGCCACTCTTGAGTGAGCAATATCCCCTACTATTAAAATGTTCAATCCTGCAACCTGTTTCTTATATTCGAGGATGGTCATAAGGTCCAATAGAGCCTGTGTTGGATGTTCATGGAAACCATCTCCCGCATTGGCCACAGGTATTTTTTGTAGTTTAGCAAGTGTGTGTGGCGCGCCGGAGTTAGAGTGTCTTATTACGAACACATGTGGTTGCATCGCTTCCAGATTTTTTGCAGTGTCTATTAAAGTCTCGCCTTTTGTTGTAGCGCTTTTTATTGACGAAAAGTCTATGGTCTCTGCTCCAACTCTTTTTGCTGCTATTTCAAAAGAGCATCTTGTTCTTGTTGAGGGTTCAAAGAACATCAGCACAATTATCTTGCCTTGTAGCGTCGGAATTACTTCGTGGCCTTTGTTGATGAGGTCCTTGAATTTTTTGGCAGTGTTAATTATGTCCATTATTTCGTCTTTACTTAGGTCTTCTGTGCCCAGAAGGTGGCTTCTAGTGAAAGCGCTCATTTTTTACCCCTTTAATTGTGATTTTTTCAGAGTATTAGCGTTGACAGAGATTTTGTCAATTGGTCTTAGGTCTGGTTCACAACTTTTTAGACAAGTTTCCGGTCTTGACTGTTCTAATATTAGGCTCATTAAAATTCGCTGGCCACTCCGTTAGGGCGACGCGAATTTTTAGCATTCGCCTAATATAAGAACAGTAACCAAGCCCTCCAACACTGTCTAAAAAGTTGTGAACCAGACCTAAGAAGTTGCCAAGCTGACCCCGCACTACAAAAAATCCAATTAACTGGACAAAAATGAGATGGAATGTTAGAATCATTGACTGTATTATTATTAAGGCTATAATCGTAATGGTGAGGGGTTTTATGGCAAAATTCTTTCGTAAAAATAACTTGACAAAAATTGATTTTTTTAGTATAATAGATATAACTGCTAAAACGTTTAGTTGTACGTGTAAAAGGAGCAGCTACATGAAGGTAATTTTATCCCTACTTATTATGATGTCTAGCAATGCTTTTGCCGATTGGTCTGGCGTCCTAGGCAACTCTATCTCTACTCTTACAGCTACGGCAGCCCAATCTGCAGCAGCAATTTTGGAAGCTAAAAACAAGCTCACTGATGAGTGTGGTATTGAGCCCAGTGATTGTCTCATCTCTCTGGGTATAGAAGATAGTACTAAATGTGCGTCCCTAGATAACAGCTATACAAAAATGTGTTGCTCTCTTTGTAAAAGCTATAACAGATTAAAAAGTAGTGCAGGCATTAACGCAACTACTATAGGTTCTTTGTTAGGCCTAGCTGCGCAGTTAGGTGGAGAACTTTTAGCACCGGGCTGTGAATCGGATTGCAAAAGTTATAGCGGGAACGATCAGATCCGTTGTTATTGCAGTCACGTAGGCAAAGACGGCAAACCTTGTAAGGAACCAACGTCGTCCGAATGTAAAAAGGCCAGCGAGGAAACCTGTGAAGAGCAAATGGCAAAGCTGGGGATAACTGATCCTGTGTTGCTGGCTGCTTGTAACTGCGGCAAAAAGAATGAGGTAGATCCCAGAAAAGGCTGGTACTTGAATAACAGTTCCGTCTGCGTGAACGACAACAACTCCAACAACAACAATAACACCACTACAGGTAATACGTTCGACCCTGAATACGAAAAAACAGCAGTACCTACCACTGCAGGTGATAACAATAATAATTCTGCCGCAGCTGCAACTGCAGCTACTACTCCAACGGCGGCATCTCCTTCTGCCATGGCCTCCGGAGCTTCCGGCAGCAAGGATCTTGCTTCAGGCAACAACAATAAAAAAGATAAGAGCTCACCTTTTACAGATACAGGTCACGGAGCAGGAAGAGCTTCTAACGCTATGGCCGGTGGCTACGACGCTTCTGGTCGTGGAGGAAATTCACTAGATTTTAAAGTTAAGAAAGGCGAAAAAGTAAAAGACATCGCCAAGTCCGACGGAGAAGATCTTTTTAAATTGGTTAGCACCGTTTACAAAACTCAAATAGAGGCAAATGCCTTGGATAGTACAAGGGCTATGAAAAAGATAGACCGTAAAGAGATAGATAAAAAAGCAACAGGTAAAAAAACAGCAGGTAGAAAAGGATGAAAGTTTTTGTAGCAACATTACTTATTTGTTCGTCGGCTTTTGCCTCTCAGGACGTAGCGGATTCCAAACAGGCTATTTCGACCGCAGCCTCAGCTGCTGAGCTGGCTATTGGAGTTGCAAAGGCGGCACTTATAAGTTCATGTGTTACACCACAGGCTCTTACAGAGTGTAATCCCACAACCTCCATGCTTGTTACTATAGGCGGAGATGTGTTAAGCACGTTGACTTCCAAAGCTGTTAAAGGTGTTGCCGGACCGATAGCCGGTGGGGCAATAAGCGCAGCGTCGTGTTTGGCAATAAGGTGTGATGTAGCTAAAACCATAAAGACCACCTGTGGAACAACGTGTGAAAGCGGATGTGGGACTGACTCCGCATGTGTTTCGAATTGTACGGCTAGCCTTTCGACAGACATGCTTTCCTACAGCAACATCTATCGTGGAACGCAGAAGGGGTATATAGGATGCACTTCGCCCGGTAAAACAGCGGCTAAAGCTCAGCAAGCAAAATGTCAAAGTATTTGCGCAGGGATGGTGTTGGCTTTGGCAACGCTGGAAACTATTGTTACTGGGATTAACCCGAGTGTAGATAAAATAGAGGAGCAAACTTCTACTTCAAATGGACCCGCATCCACAGCTAGCAATACAAATGGTAGTCATTATCAGGCTGGCAACAGCACCAATAACAACAACGTGGATGCTACAGACCTAGGGTACGAAAAAAGATTTTCAAACAATGCCTCAGTTTCTGATAGTTCCGCTGCGACCGCTGATACCGGGACAGCTGCTACGTCGAGCAAAGGAACGTTGGCTGGAATGTCGTCGGCAGGTGGAGCTTCCAGTGGAGAGAACGCTTCAAGCGGAACCCCAAATGCCCTTGTGACCGGTAGCGATATAACCTCGTCTGGTGGTGCTAATAGAGCCAGCGCTGCAGCATCGTTGGCATCCGGTAGCAATAATCGTAAAACAAGATTACAGGGTCTGGACAGATCCAAAGCTGCAAAAGACGCAGCATATATGGACCAAACACAGGATCTGTTCGGTCAGGTTTCAGCAATTCATTCTTCTTATTATAGATCTGGTGTCATCGGTGTAAAAGATAGTGAAAGTAAGACCATTAGCAAAAAGAGAGGGAGGTAATAAGCTTATGAAAAAACTTTTAGTTTCTGCTTTGTCCGTCACGATTTTGTGTACAGTGAATGTTTACGCCAGTAAAACGTGTGCTCTCGCTAATGAGACCAGGGCTCCAGTGGACCCGCAGGCATATAATGATGCTTCGCTTGCCTTGGATAATGCAAAAGTGTCTCTTTGCGGTGCAAACAACTACGATAAAGTAGCGGGAAAATGTTTGGCTACCACACCAGCGACTCATATTGGAGGGATCTGGGGAACTTTTAAGGAAGTATGTTTTTCTGATAACATAAAGGGCAGCTGCTTATATAAGAAACAAGTCGGTAATCTAAAAAAAGATGCTGCTTACTGTTTTATTTCTGAAAAAGGAGGGTTCACAACTCCGCCAGAGGCAAGATATTGCGCTAAAGATTCCATAAAATGCCCTATAAGCAAAAGGGACAATGGTGATCACTTTGAAAATAAGTGGTTAAATGGAAGGTTGAACAAAAAAGGGAGCGGCGGCTGCGGTGGAAATTGGGTTAACTGTTGTGTGAAAGCCTCTAAAGTAGATCGTCACTCCAAGGATAGTTGGTGGTTTAGTGGACAGTCCTCTGTATTGACAGATGACCAAAAAGATGAACTTGATACGGTGCAGGCTTTTGATGAACAGGATACTTCCGTAGCCGATGCATGCGTTTCTTTATGTTCCACTTATTGGACTACTCTTGCTGCGATAAAGACCAATCAAACCACGTTTGATAATATGTGTGTTTCTTCTGATGCCTGTACCCCAGGTGACCCAAGCTGTGATTGTGCTGGTACACAACAAGGGTTCTGGGACAGCGCTGTAAACAAATGTATTTGTACAGGGCAACAGGGAACTGCAAATTTTGATAATTGTGTTTGTGTGAATAAAACTCCTGCTGGCGTTTGGAGTGGTGGAATGTGTTATCCCACAGGGACTGTAACTGTGTCTGGATACGATAACAACGGGACTGGCAATGGAAATGGAAATGGGAGTGGTGCCAAGGTTAGCTCAACTACACCTTCTGATAACGCCACGACCTCAAGCACTGGTAGCTCTGGTAGTGGAGGCGCAGTGATCTCTGATACCAGCGCAGCAAAAGAAAGTGCTGCTGGTGCTGCTAGCACAGGCCAAAGTTGGTTGAACCAGCTTAAAAATTCTCTTGGTGTTACCACTACTTCCGGTGGACAAAAATTTAATGGTTCAGGTGGTGATACTCAGTTGACCGGCTTGGGCGGACTAGGCAATAGCGGAGAAAAAAAGAAAGTCCCTACTCAAGGCATTGCTCCGCAAAGTGAGGATGTTTTTGCAGCAATTACAGCTAGTTATGTGCACAATCAGAGCAGCCTTATGGGACCAGAGGCAGATACTAGCCCCGATCAGGGCTCAAGTAAAAGCCCTGCAAAACCGATAAGTACATCGCCAGTGATATATAAGTAGAGAGGTTTTTAACTATGCTTAGGATCGTTTTTAGCCTTGGGATCGTAGCTGTTTTATCTTTTAACTTGTATGGCAGCCCTACAAAGTGTGCTGTATTTACGCCGGTCATTACGGATGCAAGTTCTTCGTATGCAGATGCAACTATTGAAACCGAGGCTACAACTGATTACGGGAGTTTGAAAAACATATATGGCTGTATTCTCGATAACAGCAAAAAAATAGGTGCAGCAACAAGTGCACAAACAGCTGCTGATTATGAAGAGGTTATAAAAACAGCGCTTGTTCTAGAGAATACCTGTGCCAATTATGATAGTGTTCTGCTTAAGTGCAGCCAACTTATCGGGTCAAAGTCTGAAACCTTTGCTCAAGGCGTTAATACCAAAGCAAGGATAACGTCTTTGACTAGAGTCGGCAATGCCGTATTGGCACTAGGATCGAAAGCCAGAACTCTTGCTAGTGGAACTTATGCTCTTTCTACACAGGATACTTCCACTACGCCGGACCTTAAAACCAAGCTCAGTTCTTGGGAAAAGGATGATACCGGTGCTCTTATAAGCTTGGATGGCACTACTTTGCTTTATTCTTTGGATAAGGCGAACGCCGCTAATAAAACAGCAACTGAGCTTTCTACAACACTTAAAGACGATGTTACCGACGTTAATGACTTTAAGACTAAATTAAAGAACAAAGCATACGATGTGACTGTTCCTGACTTAAGCAGCCAGGCAGAATCTGCCCTTGGAGCTTCTGGTGCTAACGGAGCTTCCGGTACTAACGGAGCTTCTGGTGCTACAGCTTCCGATAATAAAAATAACAACAACAATTTAATGGATGCCTTTTTAGCTCAGTACATAAAAAATCTGTCGAACAGTAATACTACGACGAACAACAATAATGCTGCTGCGGCCACAGCACCGGTATTAGGAGGCGATAAGGATAAGGGTACTGGTAGCGGTGGTGGGGCAGGTGCTCTTGCTGGTGCAAGTCTTGCCAACAGGTCTGGCTCCGATGATGACGAAAGAAAAGAGCTTATAGCCAAGGCAAAAGAAAGAGAAAAAACCTTGATACGAATGGATGTGCAAAGAACTTTATATGGTAGCAATCCTAATGGTAAGTTGCTTTCTGCCAATAAATTAGCAGGGACCAGTTCTGGTGGTTCATTGAGGGATATTTTTGCTAAAAGATTTGATGATGCAGACAAGGCACTGGCCAAAAAAGGGGAAACTCCTTCTATATTTGGAGGGGACAAGGAAGATACTTCACAAAATGATGAGAAGTATAAGGGCTACTTTAAGGGTGGGGCTGCTCCTGCCTCTTTATCTGCAAAAGATATAGCCTTGAACAGATTCACCGACATGTACGAAACAGCAAGGTTGAATGCACTAACGGAGGATGCAGATCAGGAATTCGCCGGAAGGTATATAGATCTATTCCTTTTGATACACACGATCCTGGACCACGAATACAGGGATAAAGGCAAATTGATGGATATTACAGAGGTTCTACCGTCGCCGTTAGGTCCAAAGCCTTATAAACAGCATCCATAAACTCTTTCTTTTTGATAGGTTTTTTTAATACCCCAAGACAACCAAGACTGGTGATCTGTCTTAGCAGGCCCTCGTTGGCCATACCTGTTATAGCGAGGGTTTTAACTTCTGGGTGCTTTAACAAAAGATTCTGCAGCATTTCTATACCGTTAATATTCGGCATCAGGACATCGAATACTACAAGGTCATATTTTTCCTTTAGATGGCTGTCCATTATAAAGGAGCCGTCCTCTTTTAGATCGACTATAAATCTAGGGTCCGTTTGGAAGTATTTTTCCAAAAGGCTTCTTATCAACGGCTCATCATCCACAACCAATACTTTGTATTTTTCCATGACCCCAGTTATACAACACTTTTCTTGACGGGGCAATGCTTTAAGGTGAAAATCACACTGACATGAACAGCTGGAAAACAAAATTATCTTTATCTGTTTTTACCGGAGCTTTGCTAGCGGTTTGTTTTGAGCCTTTTGGCTTTTCAGCGTTAGCTTTTGTGGCGTACCTTCCTTTATTGTTTGTTCTTGACTCAGAAAAAAGATTTTGGAAACTTGTTCTGTATGCCTGGACCGCTATGTTCGTCCAAAGCATAGCCTCTTTTGAATGGATACACTTTGTTGCCAGAGAATTTGGCGGACTTTCCTGGTTTGTTTCCGTTTTTATACTTCTGGCCTTTGCGATCGCCACCAACTTTAGTCTGCAAATATTTGCAGCCTTTTATTACCTTGCCAGAAAATATTATAAAGAAAAAAATTATATTTTTTATTTATTCATGTTACCGACGCTATTTTGCCTAGCAGAAGTGCTTGATCCAAAGATCTTCAAATGGTTCCTTGGTGATGCACTTACGTATAATAAATACCTGGTCCAGTTTGCGGACGTTTTTGGGGTCAGGGGACTTAGTTTTTTAATTTTTGTTTTTAATATTTGTTTATTCCTAATAGTTAAAAAATATTTGGAGGGAAAACTTACTTTTAAAAAAGTTTTAGCCCCTGTATCGCTTTGTGTTTTTATACCTTTATTTCTGTTCGTTTACGGAAAGCAAACCTATTTCTCCTTAAAAGAGCTTCAGGAAAAATGCCCCATTATTAAGGCCGGTGTTGTACAAGCCAATATAGGCAATCCTATACAGTTAAGTGTTGCTCAGGCCATTAAGTTCAAGACCGAATTTGGCTTACAAAAAGAACTATATGTTTCCGATATGGCCCTCATACTTAAAAAATATAGGGATATGACCAGCAGCCTTGTAGGTTCGACAAAGGATATTGACTTTATAGTCTGGCCAGAAACTGCGTTCCCAGGTTATTACATGGATAGCAGTCAGGCGGCCTTGGACCACAAGAAAATGGTCGCCAGCCTTGGGATACCTTTTTTGATAGGAGGGTATTACCTAGACAGCAGGGATAAATATTATAACAGCGCCATTCTTGTAACTCCAACAGGGCAAGTGGATTTTTATCATAAAAAGATGCTGTTACCCTTTGGTGAATATATGCCGCTGGGGGAATATTTTCCTTTCCTAAAGAATATAGTTCCTGCAGTCAGCGACTTTTCAAGAGGGAGTGGTCCTGCAGTACTTAAACTTGTGATCAATGGTCTGGAAGTAAGATTTGCACCCACCATCTGCTATGAGATATTGGACTCAGGTTATGTTGGGGACATGGTCGCAAAGGATGCACATATTCTTTTGAATATGTCCAATGATTCATGGTTTGGGACCGTGGAGCCGTACCAACATTTAAGGGAAGCAAGGATGAGGTCCGTAGAATATAGACGACCAATAATCCGTTCTACTAATACAGGGATAACGGCACTTGTTGATATCACTGGAGACATGATCAAAAAAAGTGAACTTAATAAAGAAGAGAACGTAGTAATGGACGTACCGGTTTGTGACCACAGGATGAGATCTTTTTATAGCATCGCTGGTAAATATTTTGTAACCTTATCAACACTTGGTGTTATTGCTCTAATTATTTTTAGTAGAAAAAAGAGGAGTAAAAGAACAAAATGAAGTTTGGTTTGGAACGAAGTGATGAACTAAAAAAAGTATTAAAAGGTAAAAAAGTAGCTGTAGTATGTAATATTTCTTCTGTGGATGCCAAGCTACAAAGCGTTATACAGGTCCTTCGTTCTGCAAGAATAGAGGTCAAAGCTATTTTTGGTCCTCAACACGGTTTTGTAATGGATAAACAGGATAACATGAAAGAAAGTTCGGATGCAGTTGCTCCGGAATTTGGTTGCCCTATCTATTCCCTATATGGAGCTCACAGGATACCCCAGAGCTACATGCTTAAAGATATAGATGCTGTAGTGTTTGACCTTCAGGACGTTGGTGCAAGGTACTACACATTTATTTACACAATGGCTAACACCATGCAGGCATGCAAAGCTAATAAGATCGACTTTGTTGTTCTTGACAGGCCAAACCCCTTGAACGGTATTAACGTCGAGGGCGGCATAGTGAACAAAGGTTTTGAAAGTTTTGTAGGGATGTACCCTATTTCGCACAGGCACGGTATGACCGTGGGCGAACTTGCTTTAATGTTCAATGAGGCTTTTGGCATAGGCTGCAACTTAAAAATAATTAAAGTGGCGGGCTGGAAAAGATCTATGTATTGGAACAGGGAATGGATAATTCCTTCTCCAAACATGCCTACTTTTGATACGGCACTTGTTTACGTCGGACAATGCTTGCTAGAAGCAACAAATATTTCGGAGGGCAGAGGTACCACCAGACCGTTTGAATTATTTGGAGCACCATTCATAGAACACAAAAAAGTTCTTGAACATAAGTCAATAGGCTTACTAAAAGGGGTTCACTTTAGACCAACATTTTTTGAACCTACTTTTAACAAGTTCAAAGGAGAGGTCTGCAAGGGCTTTCAAATACACGTAACAGACAAAAAGAAGTTTGACTCCTTAAAAACCGGTCTTGGAGTTATCTATTCTCTATATGATCTTTATCCTCAGCAATTTAGTTTTAATCCTCCCCCATACGAATATGAATACGAAAAGCTGCCAATAGATATCTTGCTTGGTAGTGACAAACCTAGATTGGCTATGGACAAGGGTGCCTCCTTTAAGGACTTTTGTAACCTCGTTGACGCCGGCAAACCCTCCTTCCTCACCCTCCGCAAACAATTTTTGATATATAACTAACATAGCGTCTTGGTGCTATTTTTGTTTCTCCAGTCTAATGCCTATTGTTTAGAGGACAACCTCGGAAGATAAAAAGCGAGATAGGAGCTTTTTGTCTGAGAGTTAGGTGGCTTTTTAGTAGGCGAGCAGTCTACTAAAAAGAACACCGTGCCCTATAAACAATAGGCATTGGACTGGAGGTGCCATTGGAAGCCCTGGTTTAAAAAGAAGACTACGACGCTATGTATAGGTATAATATGAGGTTGCCTTAGGCTTTTTTATCTGATAATCAATGAGCGTGTAAAAATCGTTTGGAGGTAATAGATATATGAGAAGAAGACTCTTTATTCCTGGTCCTGTTGATGTAAGGGAAGAAGTTCTTAAACACATGGGAACTCAAATGATCAGCCATCGAGGCAAAGATGCAAGCGCCTTACAAAAAAGGATGCACGACAAAATGCAGCAGGTATTCCATACAAAGAACCTTATATTGTTCTCTACTACTTCCGGAAGCGGGCTAATGGAATCAGCTATAAAATGCTGTACCGCAAAAAGAGCGGCTGTTTTTTCTGTAGGCTCTTTTGGCGACAGATGGGCAGATATGGGCGTTTCTAACGGTGTACCAACAGATCTATTTGGCATAAAGAACGCTGGGGATGCAACAATGCCAGAAGAGGTGGACAAGGTGCTTGCTACCGGAAAATATGATGTTGTTACCATAACCCACAACGAAACATCGTCCGGTGTTATGAACCCTTGTGCAGATATCGCAAAAGTGATCAAAAAATATCCAGACGTAGTATGGCTGATGGATTGTGTAAGTTCTATGGGTGGTGTTAAGGTTCCTGTAGACGAATGGGGAGTGGATGTTTGCATAACCTCAACACAAAAATCCTTAGGCTTGCCTCCAGGACTATCAATTGCTTCTGTCAGCGAGAAAGCTTACAACAGAGCAAAAACAGTAAAGAACAGAGGTTTTTATTTGGACCTTGTTCAGCTGTATGATTTTGTAGTTAAAAAAGACCATCAATATCTTGCAACGCCTTCTTTGGCTCACTACTTTGCACTAGATGCTCAGTTGGATTACATCTTGAATGAAGAGGGCCTAGAGAACAGATATAAACGTCATGCAGAACTGGCAAAAGTAGTAAGGGATTGGGCAGAAAAGAACTTTGCAGTTCTAACAGCTCCTGAATATAGAAGTAATACCCTTACAGTCATAAAGAATACAAAAGGCATTTCCGTAGGTGACCTTAATAAGTACCTCGGGGAGAAAGGATTTCTTATAGCTAATGGCTATGGGGATCTAAAAGATAAAACTTTCCGTATTGCTCATATGGCGGATACAAAAATGGAGACTGTGAAGGAACTTTTGGGTCATATAGATGATTTTGTAAGATCTTTATAAAAGGAGTTTTAACATGACTAAAGTATTAGTGACCGATGGAATGGAGAAGAATGCCGTTAACGAATTAAAAAAGCATGGCTTCGAAGTCATAGAAAAATTTTATTCAGATGAGGAACTAGGCTCTGCTCTTAAGGATGTTGAGGTTGTGGTCGTAAGAAGCGCTACCAAAGTGAGAGAAAAACATTTGAACACGGCCCTTGAGACCAAAAAATTAAAACTTGTTATTCGTGGTGGAGTTGGAATAGACAATATAGATAGCAAATTTGCAGAAGCTAACGGCATAAAAGTAATGAACACCCCTGGGGCAAGTGCCGCTGCCGTTGCAGAACTCGCTTTGGCCCATATGTTCGCTTTGGCAAGGTTCATCCCTATTGCAAAAGTGACTATGTCCGAGGGAAAATGGGAAAAGAAGAATTATAATGGAATAGAGATCTCCGGTAAAACACTTGGTGTAGTAGGTATGGGACGCATAGGTGTAGAACTTGGTACAAGAGCTAAGGCACTTGGTATGGACGTTCTATATTATGATGTAAGACCCTCTCTTGACGTTCCTGGATTTAAAAAAGCAACTATGGACGAGATACTAGCAAAGGCAGATTTTGTGTCTTTGCATATTCCACTTTCAAAAGGCCAGCCTGCAATTATTGGTGCTAATGAATTAGCCAAAATGAAAAAAACAGCCTACCTAATAAACTGCGCCCGTGGCGGCGTTGTTGACGAGGCAGCCTTGCTTGCTGCTCTTGATGCAGGACAACTTGCCGGAGCAGGTGTAGACGTTTTTGCGGAAGAACCAACTAACAATATCGCACTTTCCAAGCATTCAAAGGTCAGTGTCACCCCTCACATAGGAGCACAGACCAACGAGGCTCAAGAAAGGATAGGTGCAGAAGTAATAGAAATAATAAGAAAGTTCTTTAGCTAGGAGGAATCGGAGTTTATGTCAACAATAAGACCATTCAGAGCTGTAAGACCAAAAAGGGAATATGCGGAAAAAGTTGCCTCAAAACCCTATGATGTCCTTAGCAGCGAGGAAGCAAGAGTTGAAGCAAAAGGGAATGATGTTTCTTTTTTGCATGTGGTTAAATCAGAAATAGACTTACCAGAAAGCATAGATCACTACGACATGGCGGTTTATCAAAAAGCCAGAGATAACTTTAACGATATGATAAAGAAGGGAGTTCTGTTTCAGGACGAGAAACCGATGCTATACATTTATGCTCAAACCATGAATGGCAGAACTCAGTATGGAATAATGGGCTGTGCAGCGGTAGAAGAATACGAAAAAAACATAATCAAAAAACATGAGCTCACCAGAAAGGACAAAGAGGATGACAGATGTCGCCATGTTGAAATAACTAATGCAAACACCGGTGTTGTGTTCTTAACGTATAGGGACCATATTGGTGTTAATAAATCCGTCTCAACTTGGATAAACAACAACAGACCAGAATACTCTTTTACTGCCCCAGATGGAATTAAACACGAAGTTTGGCCTATCACTGAGGATAGGGTTGTTAATGAAATCGTAAAATGCTTTAAGGAAATACCAGAACTCTACATAGCAGATGGACATCATAGGTCTGCTTCTGCATATAGAGTGGGCGCAAAAAAAAGAAGCGAGAACCCAAATCATAAAGGTAATGAAGAATATAATTTCTTTTTGGCCACTTATTTTCCGGCATCACACCTTATGATAATGGATTACAACAGGCTCGTAAAAGACCTAAATGGCATGAACAGTGATCAATTTATGGCTGCAGTGTCTAAAAGTTTTGAGGTAAGTCCTGCAAACTTTGCGAGTCCTAAGGAACCAAAGCAATTTGGCATGTATTTAGACGGAAAATGGTACATGATCAAAGCCAAAAAAGGAACATATCCAGAAAAAGATCCTATAGGCAGCCTTGATGTTGCAATACTTCAGAATAATTTATTGCACCCAATACTTGGTATTGGTGATCCGAGGGTCGAAAAAAGGATAGATTTTGTTGGTGGCATAAGAGGTACTGGAGAACTGGAAAAGAGAGTTAAAAGTGGTGAGTTCAAAGTAGCGTTCAGTATGTTTCCTACCACAGTTAAGGAACTTATGGATGTCGCTGATGCAGGCATGATAATGCCTCCAAAGTCAACGTGGTTCGAACCAAAACTTAGAGATGGATTGATAACACACATATTAAACTAGAAGGAGAATTAAATGCAAGATTACAAAATTAAGGACATTAGTTTAGCGGGCTGGGGCAGGGAAGAATTAATAATGGCAGAAAAAGAAATGCCTGGTCTTATGGCTATAAGGGCAGAGTACTCAAAGCAAAAACCATTAAAGGGTGCAAGGGTGTCTGGTTCTTTACATATGACGATACAAACAGCAGCGTTGATAGAAACCTTAAAGGAACTGGGTGCAGATGTTCGTTGGGCGTCTTGCAATATTTATTCCACTCAGGACCATGCGGCGGCAGCGATAGCTAAAACAGGAACTCCTGTGTTTGCATGGAAAGGAGAAACACTGGATGAATATTGGTGGTGCACAGAGCAAATGCTTACGTTCCCTGGGAACAAAGGTCCAAATCTTATAGTAGACGACGGTGGGGACGCAACACTCATGATACATCTTGGTTGTGAAATAGAAAAAGATCCTACTATCTTGAAAAAAGAATATAAAACAGAGGACGAGCAAGCCTTGATAAGGTGTCTTGCAAAAACTTACGAAACGAACCCAACAAAATGGCAGAACATGATCAAGGAATGGTACGGAGTTTCGGAAGAGACAACAACTGGAGTTCACCGTCTATATCAAATGGAAGCAGAAGGAAAGCTTCTTGTTCCGGCTATAAATGTTAATGATTCTGTTACAAAATCAAAATTCGATAATTTATACGGTTGCAGGGAATCCCTGCTTGATGGCATAAAACGAGCAACTGACATTATGGTCGCTGGAAAAGTTTGCGTGGTCGCAGGCTATGGCGACGTTGGTAAAGGTTGTGTTAAATCGTTAGCCGGTTTTGGTGCAAGGGTCATCGTTACAGAAATAGACCCTATTTGTGCACTTCAGGCCTCTATGGAAGGGTTCGAAGTCCTTACTATGGACGAAGCGGTAAAGATGGGTGATATTTTTGTTACAGCAACGGGGAATTACCACGTTATCACAGCAGAACATTTGAAGAACATGAAAGATCAGGCAATAGTTTGTAACATTGGTCACTTCGATAATGAAATAGATGTTGAAGGAATGAAGAAAATTGCAAAGAGCAGGGAAATAAAACCTCAGGTAGCAAAATATACTTTTAGCGACGGAAAAGAGATAATACTTCTTGCAGAGGGAAGACTTGTTAATCTTGGTTGTGCCACAGGGCATCCTTCTTTTGTAATGTCCTGTTCTTTTACCAACCAGACGTTGGCGCAAATAGAACTTTGGAACAACAGAAATAACAGAACCCCGAAACTGACCAAACTATCAAAAGCTTTGGATGAAAAAGTAGCAAGGCTTCATATTGGTAAACTTGGCGTCAATCTTACCAAGCTTACAAAGCAACAGGCTGATTACCTCGGCGTTTCTGTTGACGGGCCATACAAATCGGAGCACTATAGGTATTAATATGAAAGTCGTCGTAATAGGTAGTGGTGGAAGAGAACATGCTCTGGTTTGGAAGATATCCAAAAGCCCTAAGGTAACGAAAATATTTGCGCTACCAGGCAACGGTGGGATCAGTGATCTGGCGGAGTGCGTTCCAATAAAGGCGGATGATATTGCGGGTGTAGTAAACTTTTGTAAAGAGGCTGCTATTGACCTTGTTGTTATAGGTCCGGAAGGTCCTCTCCCGAAAGGGCTTGCGGATACTTTAAGGCAGCATGGTATTCCTGCAGTTGGTCCGGAGATAAAATCCGCCCGTCTTGAATCCAGTAAAGTTTGGGCAAAGGATTTTATGACGAGGCATGGTATTCCAACTGCCAAATACAGAGCAGTGAGGAATAAAGCAGATCTATTAAAAGCGGTAGATGAGTTTGGGCTTCCTGTGGTCATAAAAATGGATGGTCTGTTCGCCGGGAAAGGCGTCTTTATTTGTAATTCTGTTCAGGAAGTAGAAAAAGCTGTAGAAGCTGTTTACGGGACTGTAACTGGAGAAAAAGTAGTGGTAGAGGAATTCCTTAAGGGAGAAGAGGCTAGTTACATTTTCTTTTGTGATGGAGAGAATTATCTGCCTTTAATGACCTCACGTGATCATAAGAAGATCTTTGATGAGGATAAGGGTCCAAATACCGGTGGCATGGGTTCTGTAAGCCCGGCGCCAATAAAAAACAATGTTGAAACTAACATAATAGCGTCGGTGGTAAAGCCGATGCTAAAAGCCCTAAAAGATGAGAACCTTAGCTATAATGGAGTGATCTTTGCTGGTCTCATGATTCTTCCAGATGACAGTGTTAAAGTGATAGAGTTCAATGCAAGGCTGGGAGATCCAGAGACCCAATCAAGCTTAACGATGATGGACTCAGATATAATGGACATACTGGAGCCTCTTGGAAAAATGAACAGATTACCAAAGGACTACAAAATAAAATGGAAAACTGGTTTTTCCTGCTGTGTTGTGCTTGCAGAGAAGGGTTACCCAGGCTCGTACTTGTTGGGGGCACAGATCCCTTCACTTAAAAGCTTTAGACCAGAAGATGATGAATTTATTTTTCATGCAGGTACAACAAAAAAAGACGGTGAATATTATGTCAATGGAGGAAGGGTCCTTGGTGTTACTGCGCTTGGCAACTCCCTAGAAGAAGCAAGGGATAAAGCATATAAACTGGTAGAAAAAATTAAGTGGGCGAGTGCCTACTATAGAAAAGATATAGGTGTTTGGAGGTAAAGATGGATGTTTTGATACTTTTGGGAAGTAGTTCAGACCTTGAGACAGCAAAAGGCTGCACTGAATTATTAAAAGAGTTCAGTATAAATTATAAAATGGTAATAGCTTCTGCTCATAGGACACCGGAGCTTGTAGAACAGAATATAAAGGAAGCAGAAACTTCTGGTGCAAAAGTCATAATTGCAATGGCAGGGATGGCAGCGCATCTTCCTGGTGTGGTTGCCTCTAAGACGACGATACCTGTGATAGGAGTGCCTTTAAGTTCAAAGAATACAGGTGGACTTGATGCCCTTTACTCGATAGTTCAAATGCCTACAGGGTATCCTGTTGCCACTGTAGCAATAGATGGAGCCAAGAATGCAGCCTTGCTTGCAGTACAAATGCTTGCTACCAGCGGCGATGTTACTTTGCAGAAAGCGATAGCTGATTATAGGGGAAAAATGAAAGATGCTGTTACTAAAGCCAACAAGGAATTGTTTTAATGCCAATATTAAATCATAAGTTCGAGGAGTTTAGGGACTTCATAGAAAGAGGCTGGATAGTTGCATATCCTACAGAGACTACTTACGGACTTGGAGCAAATCCCTTCAATAAAGATTCTGTTGTGCTATTAGATAAAGTTAAAAAACGTTCTGCCGACAAGCCATATTTAATGTTAGTGAAGAATATAGATATGCTTGGGGTCTATGCAGAAATAGAGGGTGTAGAACAATTTTTAACTGTCACGTGGCCTAATGCTGTTAGTTTTGTTCTTAAGGCTAAAAAAAGATTGCCGGAATGGATGATAGATAAAAATGGTAACGCCTGCTTTAGAATATCAACAGCGCAGTTCACTAAAAAACTTTTTGAATATATAGATAGACCAATTATTTCCACCAGTGCGAATCCGGAGGGTTTTCCTGTTGCAACAGATCCTTATGAGGTTGCTGCATATTTTCAGAATTTTGATAGAATAGCCGTCTTTCCGGATATGTACAACGACGTAAAAGGAAGGATACCTAGTACTATAATCGATCTCACGCGAACTCCTCCAAAAGTTATTCGTAAAGGTGCTTTCAATATAGTTTTCTAGGGAGTTTTAATGGAAAAGTTAAAACAAAGATTAAGGGCCTTTAAGAACAGCCCGTGGATATTTACAACCTATTTTGCAGAAGGATTTCCTTTTTCCGTTGCTGGAGATCTGGCAAACACCTATTTTGTTTCAATGGGAATGAGCCTTCAGGCTTTTGGGCTTACCTCCATTTATAATTTTGCCTGGTCACTAAAATTTTTATGGGCGCCTGTTATAGATATCTTTAAAACCAGAAGGTTTTGGATCTTATGTATGGAGGCACTATTATCTTTTGTTTGCATATTGTTGGCGCTGAGTACTTTTACTTTTGCACCGATGTATTATGCAATAATTCTTTTTGGGTTCATGGCCTTGTTCAGCGCCACACATGATGTTGCCATAGATGGCTTTTACATGGAGCAGCTAAACGAGATAGAACAGCGTTTTTATAGTGGTTTTAGAATAATGGCGTACAGGATCTCCATGCTTTTTGTAAGCGGGATCCTAGTTGGCGTTGCTGGAGTGTGGGGTTGGAAAGTCTGCTTTGGTTTTACGTCGCTAATAATGTTATCTATATTTATTTTTCATCTTTTTAAACTTCCCTCTTCAAGAACAGACCACGTCCATTCTTCAAGCAAAACTACTTTTGCCAACTTTAAGGAAGCCTTTGTTAGCTATTTGCAACAGGATAGGATCGCGGTTGTACTTAGTTTTATAATTCTATACATGGTCGGTAACCAGATGATGTTAAAAATGGCAAAACCATTTTTGATGAGGGAACTTGGAATTACTCTAACTCAAATGGCGATCATCTCTGGGACAATAGGGAAGGTTTGTTCAATACTAGGTGCTATCGCTGGTGGCATTTTTATTGCAAAGGTTGGTTTAAAAATAGGGCTTTGGGTACTGGCCTTTGTACAAAGTTTTGCAGTGCTGGCGTATCTTCTGTTAGCTATTTTTAGACCTGGTATATATTGGGTCGCTGTGGTCCATGCTTTTGAAACAACTTCTGTTAGTTTGGCTAGTGTTGCACTTGTTAATTATCTTATGTTTACATGCAAAAAAGATTTTAAGGCGTCGCATTACGCTATAGGTTCCGGTCTTATAATGTTGGGTGGCAGCGTTGCCTCTATGCTCAGTGGTTATATTGCGGACTCGATCGGATACACAAATTTTTTCATACTGAGCTTTATCTTGTGTCTGCCGGGCATAACACTGATGTTCTTTTTACCTTTCGAACACAAGACAAATTAAACCCAAGGCTTTATAAATACCTTGATGTAATATCAAAGCTTCAAAAACATCAGTAATGTAGACTTCTTAGACGATAGAGACTCCTTTTTTCTAGGCGACTGTTTAAGAGCTGAAGAATATTGTAGTCTGCACAAAATTTTGTTAGGGAAACACGAGTATGGGTGGTAAAATAAACGAGTCTGTTGTTTACATAAGCTTTGGAACAGAAGGGGGTTAAAAAGTATGAATATAAGGAAATTGGGACTTGTCTTTTGTGTGTTAGGCCTAGAGGTTTTTTCGTCATGTTTTGTAGGCAGCAACAGTAACAATAACAACAACAGTAATCAAAAACTGGTGGCCAGTAGTGATGCTACAATAAGTACAACCTCGACTGTAAAAGGCGTGGTTTTAGGAGAGGACGGTCTGGGAACACCAGTTACAGAACTTAATGGTGATCTTGTGGCGTCTTCAGGGTCCGCAACATTAACTACGGTGCAGGCGCAAGATATAACTAATGCTACCTCTTTTATAACATTGTTTACGCCGGCTAACTCAGAGGCAACGGTAAGGGTTGTTCATTATTTAAATGGAGAATTATCTGATATCCCAAGCGACGCTGATTATGAAGATCATGAACCCTACAATGGCACGGATGCATTATCGGATGGAGATTCTTTTATTGTAAGAGTAACTTCCCAAGATACTACAACGGTCCGCTATTATAGAGTAGTTGTAACTGTTTTGAGTAACGTAGCAACTTTGACCTCAGCAACCCATATAACAGTGAGTGCGGGCGGAACAACTAATGAAACTATTACTAATGTTCGTGATGCTACCAGTAAGGCAACCTTTTTAGCGTCCCTAACAAAGGTGGACACCAACGAGGTTTGGAATGACACGAATATATCTGATCCAGTTCTAACTAACGACACTCTTGTTGTTACATCACAGGATGCAACAAGAACAGTAACCTACACTATAACGGTTAATGCAGCTCTTAACCTTAGGGATGCTGGTCCTGCAGGGGGTATTATTTTCTACGTAAACCCTACCTATAACTATGCAACGGATGATTGGAAATATTTGGAAGCAGCACCGAATGACGTTCTCTCAGGATCTGCGCCATTTTGGGGTTGTGCTGAGACAAATATCCCAGGAGTTTACGGGGTTGTAGTAGGGACAGGGAAACAGAATACTCTTAATATCTTAGCGGGCTGTTCTGAAGTAGGGGCCGCAGCGATAGCTACCACTGGGGATCTTTATTCAAATGGTTATAGCGACTGGTTTTTGCCATCCCAAGCGGAATTGAATAAGATATATGTAAATATGCGAAGTGGACTTGATGAAAATAGCGTTGTCTATTTCAGCGGTGGTTATGGTTTTTCCGACTGTGGCGACTGGCAGGATAATTATTGGTCTTCAACTGAAAAAGATGCAAATTTTGCATATTATCAATTTTTTGAAGCAGGACACACCAGCGGGTACGGTATAAATTTTGATGCTAAGATGAATACTTTTAGGGTCCGCCCTGTTCGATCTTTTTAATGAGCTAGCTATGTATGATCAGGAAACTTTATAATTCTATTGTTGTGTAACGGCTACTGGTACGTCAGTTTCAAACCCTTTGTAGATGATTCTAACTATCGTTTTTCCTATGCCGATAGCATTTATTTGTGGGTTACCGACATTCAACACTTGGTCATATAGTATTGAGGTGTCGTCTATGATCATTAGGACATCATCTCTTCCTATGATCGGCTGAGTTGAGCCGTCGCTGTATATTTCCCACACGCCAAAACCAGTTCCCGAATTAAGTGTCATGAACCACGCTGGGGCTATTCCTACTCCTACTCCAGAAAGCACAGCTGGTGTTGGGTCTGTTACAGGTGCTGGATCCGGTGCAGTTGTTACAGGTACTGGTGTCGGATCCGGTGCTGGCGTTGATGCTGGGTCTTCTACTACTGGTGCAGGTTCTGCTGTACATACCGGTAGCAGTAAACTGTCTAATAGTTTTTGCAAAGCCTCATCCGTTGAGGCTGCTGTTAGCTGGTCCTTCAAAGTTGCGCTGTAAACATCTGTTACTGCTGCTTTGCAAGAAGGTGTGCAAGCAGGGATTATTAATTTGGCTTTTGCATTTGCACGACATTTCTCCCAAACATCAGTACCATCATCATCTCCACACTGTTTCAAAATATATGCATCAAGTTTTTTATAAGCCGCATCACACTTGTTCTGATCTACATCCTTACATACTTTATCTGTTTTTTCTACACAGGTTATTACCGGTAACATTATAGGCTGATCACTTGTTCCAGCTGCCTGGTCGCCTAGTATCCAACAATTTTCTTTTTCATCACAGGCAACCTGAATGCCTGCTGTTGGGTCAAAAACAGAACAGATCTTTGTGCACAGCTCTTGTGTGCATTCTTCTATTTTGCCACATGCTATGCTGCATCTTTCTGTACACACCTCTAATGGTGTCTTGCTTGAGTTCACCTCGGCGCTGTTCGTGTTCGTGGCAGCATCCTCTTTTTGCCCCGATACCATAACTCTCCCATTGGAGTCTATTTGAAGCAAACACGCTGATGTTGACATCAAAAACAACATCGCAATAAGTAAGTTAATTTTCTTCATTTTATCCCCCTTTTTAACTTAATCATTATAACATATAATAATAAGTAAATCAATACGCTATATCACTTATTTTATCGGAAGGTTAGGTGCAAAACTTTAACTTTAGGGTTAGATTATTTTTATTAATGATTTCAGCAGGATATCTAGTTTATGGCTAGTTTCTCTACCGACCTTTTTGACTTCAGAATGTGATAGTTTTTTGCCGGCTCTTACTCCGGTCCCATAGTTCGTTACTGTGGAAATACCGACAACCTCAATACCCATCTGTCTTAGGGCGAGTACTTCCGGTACAGTGCTCATTCCCACTAAATCTGCTCCTAATTTATTCATCATTTTTACTTCTGCTGCAGTTTCGTATTGGGGTCCATGCATCCATGCATAAACTCCCTCTTTCAATTTTATTTTTAATTGCGCTGCTATTTTTTTTATTTCTTTTCTTAACTTTGAGGAAAAAGGTTCAGACATATCCACAAAAGTTTCACCTAACGATCTTGCTTCATCTGTAGATAGTGGAGTTTGTCCGGTCATGTTGATACAGTCCTTTAAAAGCATTATTTCGCCGGGCTTATGTCTTAAACTTGTGCTGCCAGCAGCGTTGGTGAGGATCGCCTTTTTTACGCCCAGTAGAGCCAGTATCCTGTGCAGTCTTACAACTTCGGAAGCGGTATATCCTTCATAGATATGGGAACGTCCCCTTAATACTGCGATATACTTTTCTTCGAGTTTTATTATTTCTAAAACACCTTCGTGTCCGCTTACAGTAGAACATTTGATCCCAGGGATCTCCGTATATGGGAGCCTAACAGCGACTTCAACGTCGGAAAGGACTTTATTAAGCCCAGAGCCCAAAACGATCAGGCATGTTGGAGTGATGCCCTTGAGCTTTTGTTTTACAGTATTATACCCGCTATGCAGGCCATCATGAAGCACGATAACGTTCCTCCCAACAATCCGTAGAATGCCAATTTTGCCATTTCTTTTCTTCTTTCAGGAACGAGTGCGGAAATTCCGCCTATCTGTATTGCTATCGAGCTTATGTTCGCAAAACTGCACAAGGCGTAAGTCACTATGGCAGCAGACCTTGGATTAAGTGTAGCCTGTATCCTTGCCAAATCCATATATGCAATGAATTCATTGATGATGAATTTTTCTCCAATAAGTTGTCCTGTTTTCAAGATGTCCGCTGCAGGGATCCCCATCATCCACGCTACAGGAGCAAAAACGTATCCCATTATCTTTTCCATTGTTAGTCCGTCTATATGTACTAGGGAGCCAAGATGAGTGAGACCATAATTGAACAAGGCGATAAGTGCTATTACAGCGATAAGCATAGCAAAGATGTTGATGGACATTTTCATTCCGTCCCCAGCTCCCTGGCAAATGGAATCCATAAAATTTGCACCTTTATATTCATCACCAAGTTTTATGTTGTCATCTTTGCGAGCTCTTTTTTCTGTTTCTGGTATTAATATTTTTGCCATCACCAATGCTGCCGGTGCTCCCATAAAAGAGGCTGCAAGCAAGTGTACTGGATGTATTCCCAACCTTACGTAAACTATGAAAACACCAACCGCCATAGTTCCGAATCCAGCAGTCATCATAGCCATAAATTCAGAGGTGGTTAATTTGTTCAAATATGGTCGTATAATAAGAGGAGCTTCTGTTTGCCCGTACCAGATATTAGCGGCTGTAACTGTGGATTCTGCTCCAGTTGTTCCCATAAGCTTTTGCATTACCTTTCCTACAGCGGATATTATTAGAGGCATCAGGCGTATGTGGTAAAGGAACGCTACAAGTGCTGCTACAAATATGATCGTTGCGCTTATTGATACAGCGAATATAAATCCATTTTCTGGGCCAAAGGATCTTCCCAAAGCATCAAAGTTAGCCAATGGTCCAAAAACAAAACTTGCACCTTGCATACTGAAGGCCAAAAGCTTTGCGCACGCCTTTGTTGTCCACGAAAAGAAATTATCTGCAAAGGGACTTTTTAATATAAGCAACGCTATTACAAATTGAATAGCAACTCCGGCAATAATGGTCCTTACCTTTATCTTTTTCTTATTTTTGCTTAAAAGTATTGCTATACCGGTAAAAAAAAGTAGTCCAACAAAACTAATTAGTCTTTCCAAAGTTAAAGTCCTCCTTTTATTCTATAAAAAAACGCCCCAAGAAGGGGCGTTCGTACTACCACTTTGTTTTAGTTAGTCCCGCTTTTCACCGTCTTTATATTTTAAAGTTTCTATTAACTTGTCTGGTTCGGTTGTTGCAAGGTTCCTAAGAAAAGCTATTCGCTTGTTATAGGACTTTGAAAGCTCCTGAAAGAAATCTTTTTTCCTAAAAGAAAGAGGACTAGTCAGTGTGTCCAGCGAAAGAGATCTTAGGTAGGTGTTCATTCTATATATAGGTCCGGCTATTTTATGAGAGAAAAAGATCCCTGAAATGAATATTATTGCGAACACGGCAATAGAGGCAATTGGATAATAAACATTCATCATGTCCGACCTGTTGTCCGCTATAAATCTAAAATAAACGTGTCCCGCTGGAAACCCCGATCTGATACCGAGCAAAACAAGCTCACCAAAGAAAAAGTAAAGCATACCATAGAAGGTGGCTAAGGTGATCACAGCAATAGTTGTGGTGTAAATAATGAACTTTATCTGAAAATCTTTGTTAATTAAATAAATTCTTCTTTTGTAGTTAGCTTTCATGGCTTGCCCTCCACGGCAATAAGTTTACAACAAATTTTGTTTATGGCAAAGGAAAAGAGTGTTAAAAGGCATGTAGCAATACATTGGAGGTAGTTGAGATATGTCCGCTAAAGTTAAAAGAATAGGCATTATAACCAGTGGTGGCGACTGTGGTGGGCTTAACGCTGTAATAAAGGGCGTTGCACAAATGGCCAACAGTATGGGTATAGATGTGAGGGTTATACCAAATGGGTATGCGTCGCTGTACAACCTTGTTGAAATAGAAAGCCTTATTCCTTTGTCAGCAGAACGTCTTGATGATTTTAGCTCAGACATTGCTGGTTCAGAGGCTGGACATTCAAGAGTTAAGATAAGCAAAATAAAAGACCCAGACAAATTCAATAGGATAAAGAAAGGACTTTTAAAGCACGGAATAGACGGCCTTGTTATAAGTGGCGGTGACGACACAGGAAGCGTTATGGTGGACCTTAGCGAGCAGGGCATTATGTGCATACATGCTCCAAAAACAATGGACCTTGACCTTCAAACATACAGCGTTGGTGGAGATTCAACAATAAATCGTATCGCAAGGTTCGCAAGCGATCTTAGAACAACTGGTAGAACTCACAACAGAGCTATCGTTATGGAGGTTTTTGGTCGCTATGCAGGTCACACAGCTTTTAGAGGTGGCATAGCTGCCGATGCTGATTGTATCTTGATACCAGAAATACCTGTTGATTTCGACGTAGTTTATGCACACTATAAAAAAACATTTATGAGAAGAATTAGGCATAGTGACGTTAAAGCTGGAACTTATTTAATAGTGGTTGCGGAAGGCATAAGGGATGTAAAGGACAATATTATTACAGATGATGCCGGTGGAGTTGATGCTTTCGGGCACAAGAAATTGAGTGGTGCAGGCAAATATGTAAGGAAAATGATAGAGGAAAGGGTCCAGAACGATCAGGAAGTGAAAGATTTCATGAAAGAAACAGGTATGTTCATAAAGGATATGTATGAAGTTCCAGAAATAAGGGAAGTTAATCCTGGGCACCTTGTGCGTTGTGGAGAAACAACGGCATACGACGTTAGTTTTGGGCGCTCAGTAGGCGCAGCTGCCGTAACTCTTTTGACTAAGGGTATTTCTGGCGTCACCGTTGCTGGTGTTGATGGTACCAATATCTATTACATGCCTTCAAAGCAGGCCATTGTTCAACGTTATGTGGACCTTGATGAGATCTGTCTGTACGAGGCTATGGGCATCTGTTTTGGCAGAAAACCACAGCCCTTCAATGCAGAGCTAGTAGAAGTCAACATGAGTACGGTGAACAACGCAGGAAAGAAGATAAAGCGTATATATTAAGGCCTTAAAAAGCTGTTGCAAGGTTGAGGCAGATATCATATAAACGGCAATGCTGCAAAGTGTGCATCCGTAGCTCAGCTGGATAGAGCAACGGATTTCTAATCCGTAGGTCACAGGTTCGAGTCCTGTCGGATGTACCATTTCTAGCATTTTCTGTGTGGTGAGTGTAGTTCAGTTGGTAGAGCACCGGATTGTGGTTCCGGTCGTCGCGGGTTCGACCCCCGTCACTCACCCCAACTCAAGTGAATCGTTACAGCCTCAATGTTAGTATAGAACAGCCAGACCAATCTTTTTTACTCCACCCGTACTTGAACCTTTTGCAGAGTAATACATTTTGAGGACACCTGTTCCATCATCGATGACTGAAGGTGTATATATGCGTTCATCGCGGTAAGTCATACCGTCATCTATATAGAATACAGGATTAGCGGTACTTTTCGTCCACGTTATTCCGTCGGTGGAAGATGCGTAGCCAATACCATCAAAAGAATCATTTGCAGAAGTCTGGCATGCACCGGAGACACTAAGTCCTTTACCACTGTAGAAATAGTGAAAACCACTGTCTGCATCTTTATATATTGTGCCGTAGACAGAACTGTAACAGTCCCACGCTCCGGTTGAAGATCCACTTAATACAGGATTTCCAGTGTATGCGTTCCAATACAACCCGTCGGTGGAATATGCAAGCCCTGTAACTTCGTGACTACCATCTGTCCCGTCGTAGTACATTACATAACTGTAATCCCATGGTTCTGTACCGGTATTTGAAACACCCGTTTGATAAAATAAGCTAACGGGTCCATATGTACCTCGATTCCAGCTTATACCGTCGTCATAGACCAATTTTGCGGTGGCATTTTGAGTTATTGATTGCTGGTTCGTCCAATTTATTCCGTCAGCAGACTCTGCGGTCTCAAGGTCGGAAATATCATATGTTAAATTTCCTTCCCAAAACCAGATTTTGTACTTTGTTGTTGTCCCGTCTACACATGGTGACACTCCAAAGCAATCTGCATTGTAAAGAACTTGCGGATGATATGCGTTAACTAGACCGGACATTGTAGTTGGCGATCCCCATAACATTCCATTACTTGATTGTACAAGATATATGGAACCATCACCGTCGGCATACCACATTGAATAAACTGGAGTTTCTGAACCAAATCCATCAGCATTATAAATCACGCTTGGATAATAAGCGCTTCCACTAGGAGCTTCATAAATAATTCCAGTATCCACCCATGCAGAGTAACTTTTTGCTGTTGTAAAAACCCATGCGTAGTCACCTGCTAATGCCTTGCCTGAAGTATCTTTGGCTCCTGTCGAAATTGAAGCTATGTAAGTGGAGCTCGGTGAAAGATCACTTGCCGGTATAAAGGTTGCCTTTGTACCGGAATAAGTCACTGTTCCTGTAACAGCGGTAGTTCCGTTTTGTAGCGTAAAAGTTGTTGTGTTAATTGTTGAAGGGTTCATTGCTTTGTTGAACGTAGCGATAATTACACTATCTATAGCGACATTTCCCCCATTTTTAGTAGGAGTTGTGGTAGTTACCCTAGGTGAATTTGAACCGCCGTAGTTTATAATATAACTCTCACTGGCAACGTTGCTGTCAAGCAGATCTTTTTTAACTGCGAGCGCTTTTATTGTCATAGTTGTACCGTTCCCTGCAACTGCAATAGAAGATGAATAAATCGTAGAATCTTTCGTAGGGATGGTACCATCTGTAGTGTAATAAATTGTTGCATCTGTAGTAGCAGAACTTATTGTTACGTCGATATCTGTAGAGTATATTCCTGTTTTGAAATTCATAACAGGCGTAGATACTTGTGTAGATA
>Ga0118677_10001512_pt1 | contig 48936 bp, 45 predicted proteins | sample AliMusrvi5mmetaG_FD_86154 | JGI IMG/M metagenome (GOLD analysis project Ga0118677, IMG submission 86154) | reverse complement strand
CCCGGAAATAAAAGGCGGCAGCTCCCTGCGGATCAAGATCCAGAAGGAGGGTCCGGTGCCCGGCCTCGCGAAGTGCAAACGCCAGATTAACCGCAAGGGCTGTTTTTCCTACGCCCCCCTTTATGCTGTATGATGATAGTATTTTCATGGTTGTGCGTACCTATGGGGCATTAGTTGCGGAAACGGAAACCGGTCGTTTAAAGGTCCGCTTGAAAACCGTGGCTGTCGAACCGCCGCAGAACTCCTCCAGTGCCTGTTCGATAAGGCCGCGTGTCTGCTGCTGCCGCTGGTAGAGAACGGAAACAAGCCCGCCCAGACCCAGGGAGGTTTCGGCACCACATTGTTTCTGTTCCCAGTAATTCAACAGTGATTTTTGTTGTACCGAAGCATCGTTAAAGTCGCCGAGTCGTCCCTGTAATCGTCGTAGCGACTTTTGCATTGCTCCCCCCTCTTCCTTTGGGATTATTTCAGTGAAGAATTCCAGGAGGTAGCGCAGTTTTTTACACTCGATGCGGATCAGGTGCACAACCTCGTCAGGCGTCTCCGCTCCGAGCTTGGCGGCGATCTCGCGTATTTTCCGATAGCGCTTGTATATGCAACGAAAGACCAGCGGCCCTACGGGGAAGTCGGCAGCCGGCGACGGCTTGTGCGGGGTTTTTTCTGAAAAAAACAGTGTCGTCTCCCGGAGAATCTTGCGATGCAACGACGCACCCATTTTAGAAACCGCCCGCCGAAGCTCCACTCTCCTCTCCGCCGAAAAATCCTCGAACATCCCCTCAAGCGCCGGACGGAGTCCGGGCGGCAGCAAACAGAGATATTCGTCACGTGCCAGAAGGTACACATCCAGATCACGCAGCCGGTTGGTCTGCCGCGCACAATCACCAAGTATCTTCCGTATTCGCCCGGTTTCAGCAGCCGGATACACGTCCTTTACCAGACTCAGCACCGAGCGGATCTTCCGCAGGCAGATTCGGTAATCGTGGAGGAATTCCGTATCGAGGTCGTTCAGAATCCCCGGCACATTGCTGACGGCAATCTCCAGAATCGCACTCACGATCCGCCCTATGGCCTCGCGCGCCGGAGTTTCTATTTCCAGACCAAAGGCCGGTCGCAACGTGTACTTCCGGGGTTCACGATTCGCATGCCTCAGTAAAAGTTCCAGAGGGCCATCCCCTGACATCGTCGCACCGCGCAGGGTAAGCTGCTCCACCACACGACCGGCCTCCGCCTCGTAGCCGCGCAAGGGCGACACCTGGCAGGAACAGTGCAACTCTTCATCTCCCTGCTTCCCCGCGGAAACCGAAGCCCACTCAAGCCGGCATACAATCTTCCCGGACTCATTACGCACATCGCACCGGCGGCAGCAAAACGTCCCCTCAACCACCAGTGCAAGACCTCTCAATCCAAGCATTCCTTCCAGTTCCGCCCGCATCGACCCAGTCGCGAAGTCTCTCCAGAACCGCCGTCTGCCCGCGGTCTGTTCCTCACACACCACCGCCCCTATAGTGCCCTCTTCATGAACACACAGGTGGTAAACATCGCCGCGACTGTAAAGGACATGCCCGCCAAACCAGAGCCCCCACTCGAACGTATCCCAAAATGCTAGAGTCCTCGATTCCTGCGGGTGGATCTCTACCTGCCATTCCTCACGCAGGCATTCCGGTCCAAGGTCACCAGGAAGTACCAGACGAACAGACTCCATATTTTGCGCCAGACTTCCCACAATATGACCTCTTTAAAAGATTTCCCAACTATTCCTTCACCTGATGCGACATTATCCCTGACGCAGTTTTTCCTCAACCGCCAATACGATGAATTCATTCATGCTGATCCCAGCCTCGGCGGCCTCTTTCTTAACGCTCTTACGCACCGACTTTTTCATGCTGACGAGAAACTTGGTCACTTTGTCTTCCTTCGGAGCCTTCTTCTCCTTTGGCTCAACGACCTTCTTTTCAATCTTTTCATCCTTCTCGGTTTTTGTTTTTTTTACCTTTGGGGGTATTGTCGGCGTTTCTTCATCCTGCGTGGCTTTACTCTTTTTCTTCACAGTTGCACTTTTGACGGCTGCTTTCTTGTCGACAGTGCCGGCCGGTTCTTCTACGACGGGTTTTAATTTTTCCTTTTTCATGTTGTTCTCCTCGCGCTTGATATGTGGAACTGAAACGGCTTTTATATAACAAATAATATTTATTATACTTATAATAGTCAATATAAATTCAGCAATGTTCAGGAAATGACCAGCCTCCTGAAATTGCAATACCCCCTTGGTTAGAATAAATCGGACAACGGAAAATAGATATTCTCGGGGGGGAAAAGGAAGGATCGTTTTTATCGAACAGGCAACTAATTCCAACACAGACCGGAGCAACAACTAACGATGCAACGACTTCGATGGTTACCCAGATTTCATCTTTTTATTGGCTTTCGGCGTCTTGTACAGTTTTGCAGCACGCTTCAAGTCGTCGGCAAGCCCGGCAAAATAGCGTGCCGCTTTCTTTATTTTCTCTATATTTTCTTTTTCTTCACCGGAAAGCACAATATACCCGTCCTCGCCGATAAACTCGTCATCGATATATAATAAAGCCCATTATCCTCGATTCCGCAATCGCCGCATTTAATGTTACAGTCATGTAAAAACTTGTACTTGAGTTTGACGTGAAGCAGCAGAATGATCGTAGTAGGTAAAAATCGGGACTGTTATCTCCACAGCCTCTATTTGGCGATTTATTCAAGATTCTTCTTGGCGCGTGCTATGTTCTGAACAATCATCAGTTCGGCCCTTGTCATCTGTTTCAAGCCACTTTTCCGCCTGTTTTTTTCTGCCTCAACGGCATCAAGTTCAGCGTCCTCCCGACTATTTTCCTCTTGTAATTTCCCCTCCAGATTAAAGCTGACAATAGTTGCAAACGTTCCCAAAAACACCATAATTGTAAACGTTGAACCAAAATACATAAGTATATTTATTATTTGATTAATATCAGTGGTAAGCATAACACAATCTGAGAGATTCTCTCAGCTCCTTGACTATGGCTTTAGTAATTGCACTCGAAGATAGGGATTTTATAACGCGCCTGTAACTCCCGGATAGCTGCGGACATTTTAATTATCTTTGGCTGATAGCCTCTCGAATAAAGACAACTCAGCCACAACTGAAGCACTTGAAAGCCATGCTTGTCTATATTCTCAATACCGCTGCAATCGATATGAACTTCTCCTATGCTATCCTTACAGCGGCTCGACAATTCTGATAAAAAACTTAGTTGTTTAACCAACCCTGAACGAGTCCAATTCCCCTGCAAAGCTGCCGATATGGCAGATATAGACATACTCATAACCTTCTCCTTCTTAGCGCTTCGCAGACTTTAAAAGTATCAACGGCGTCATCTGAGAGAAGTATAAACTATGATTATTACCTATGAGTGGCGACGAGGTAAAAGTTTCGAAACAATACTTCCCATCAAATTATTTCGCTATATTTCATATCGAAGTGGATTTGAACGATCAGCCAGGAGTTCAGGAATTGAAGGAAGGGCATAAAGAGGTTGTGTTACCGGATTGAAGCACTGCTGGTAATCGCATTCAGAGGTTGAATTCTGCCACTGGTTCTTACAAAAATACTTTGTAAACAACCAGTGACAGAATAACTATCCACACTACTTATTTTTTCTTCCCCGATTTTTTCTCTTTTCCCGCACCCGTTTTATCTTTTGGGCTTTTTGACGTGGCCGGTTTGCGCGGAGCGAGGGCGATCATCGGGTTTGCCGCGGAAACCGTGACCGTTGCCGTCGATTCCGCAAGTTCCTTGGCAAGAGCCCGAACAGTGCCGTTGAATGAATGCTTGCTGCCCGGCTTGATCTCCTTCACTTCTGTGGGGAGACCAATGCGATCGAGAATCCGGAGGAACGGCTCGGGATCAAGCTCTTCGACGTTGACCATTCTCTTCGCATCCCAGGCCCCATCGACAACCAGCATGGCAGCGGCAATCGGTGGGACACCCGCGGTGTAGCTGATCCCCTGCGATTCGACTTCCTCATAACATTTTTTATGATCGGAAACCTGATAGATCAGTACCTCGCGTTTTTTGCCATCTTTCCACCCCTTGACGAAGTTGCCTATACAGGTGTTGCCGGTATAGCCGGGAGCGAGCGTCATAGGATCGGGGAGGAGCGCCTTGACAACCTTGAGCGGCACGACCTCCTGTCCGGTAGTCAGTGTAACCGGTAAATGCGAGAGAAAACCGAGCGTGCGGAGTACCGTGAAGACGTTTATATAGTGATCGCCGAACCCCATCCAGAAACGGATACTATTGGCATCTATATTCTTTGACAGGGAATGCAGCTCATCGTGGCCGTTCAGGTAGATCGGCTGTTTGCCGACTACGGGAAAATCATATTCCCGTTTCACCGAATGGGTGGGGTATTCCTGCCATTGCCGGTCGATCCATGTCCAGACCTTGATGAATTCCCGGAAATTGATCTCCGGGTCAAAATTGGTTGAAAAATATCTCCCGTGACTTCCGGCGTTTACATCCAGAATATCAATCGTATCAATTTTATCGAAGTAACGTTTAACGGCAAGTGCACAATAGGCGTTTACGACCCCCGGATCAAAACCGGCGCCGAGTATGGCGGTGATCCCTTTTTCTTCGCAACGTTCCTTCCGTTTCCACTCGTAATTGGCATACCATGGCGGCTCTTCGCAAACCTTGTCGGGATCCTCGTGGATGGCGGTGTCGATATACGCCGCGCCGGTTTCGATGCACGCTTCCAGCACCGACATATTGATAAAGGCTGCCCCCAGGTTGATCACGATTCCGGATTTGCTCTTCTTTATCAGCTTTACTGTTGCCGGAACGTCCAGCGCATCAAGCTGAGCCGAATAAAGCCGACCCGCCGGATCCTTCAGATGCCCTTTGCGTTTGACGCTTTCGATGATTGCGTCACACTTGTCCTGAGTTCGCGAGGCGATGAGTATATCCCCCAGGACATCGTTGTTCATCGCGGCCTTGTGGGCCGCAACATGCGCCACTCCCCCCGCTCCGATAATCAGTACGTTCTTTTTTTGCATGTACTTCCCCCTTCCCTACTCAAGATAGACTGCTCATGTACTCTTCATAGCCAAAACCGCGCACCAGCTCCACAACACCATTCAGCCTCCGGACTGCAATTGACGGCATCGGAACGCCGTTGAACCAGTTTTTTTTCACCATTGTATAACCCGCCGCATCAGCAATACGCACCTCGTCGCCAATGCTAAGCCCGTTCTCAAGTTCGTAACTGCCAAAGATGTCGCCTGCAAGACAAGAGCGTCCGGCAATCATAACGGAGTGGGCACCGGAGCCGGGAAACGAAATCCCCGGATTGGTCCGGTAGATCAGGTGGTCGAGCAGATGCGCCTCGACCGAGGCATCGACGATGGCGATATCGACTTCGTTATGCACGATATCGAGTACCGTGGTTACCAGCTCGGTACTACCGGTAATGGCCGCTTCGCCCGGTTCCAGATAGAGCTGCACCCCGTATCGTTTACTGAAATCCTTCAAAATACCGCAGAACAGCTCCAGCGGATACCCCGCTTTCGTAAAATATATACCACCGCCAAGGCTGACCCATTCCATGATCTCAAGCTGGGAAGCGTATTTGTTGCCGATGTAATCCATGGCGGATGCAAAGTTTTCTACATCGTCGTTTTCGCAGTTGAAATGAAACATCATGCCGCTGATCAAATCGGCAACGGCATCAAGTTCGCCTTCATCACATACCCCCAGCCGCGAATATCTGCGTGCCGGATCGGCCAGATCGAAGTGGGAATAGCTGATGCCCGGATTGACGCGGAGTCCGACTTTCAGGTCGCGTACCCGGTGCTGAAACATGCTCAGCTGCGAGACGGAATTAAAGATCACCTTGTCGGCAATCGTACCGACCGCTTCGATCTCTTCTTCGGAATAGACGACGCTGTAGGCATGCACCTCCTTGCCGAACTTCTCGCGGCCGAGCCGCGCCTCGAAGAGCGAGCTGCTGGTGGTTCCATCCATGTACTGCCGCATCAGATCGAAGACGCACCAGGTTGAAAAACATTTCAGCGCAAGAACGGATTTTGCTCCGGACTCCTCACGAACCATGCGTATGATTTCGAGATTTTTTTGCAGCCCGGTTTCGTCGATGAGATAATAGGGGGTACGTAATTGCCGCATCTTCATACCTCGCAGTAACGGTAATTTTATTCTTCACTCTGCCTGCGATTAACAACAATCGATGATCCCGGCAGTTTTTTTGCCCCCTTCTTGACTTCGGTGGAGATCGACGCCAGTTCGGCATAAGAGGCAACCGGCGTCAAACGGGTATTGACGATGCCGATGGAGAGAGAGAGCAGTCCGAAAGTCTCCAGTTCTCCCTTACGGTTAACGGCACTGTAACGGCCGGCGGAAAAGTCTTTTTCTCCATGGAATACCGGCAAATACTCATCCAGTGCCGAGATGATCTCTGCCGAGAGGTTTTTCGCCTGGTGCGGCCCGGTTATGATAATGAAATCGTCACCGCCGATATGTCCGCAAAAACATGAGAACCCGACGCTCGACGAGCGGATCACGCTGGTGATAATCTCTCCGATACCCTTGATGACCACATCCCCCCGCTGAAATCCGTAGTAATCGTTGAACGGCTTGAAATTGTCGATATCGATATAGGCAATATCGAAGACCTCTCCCGACTGAAGCCGTTTGTTGATCTCGCGCTGGATACTCTCGTTACCCGGCAGCCCGGTCAGCGGGTTGGCGCCTTTGGCCAGTGTCAGGTTGATATCGGTAATGGCGCTGATAAAGCGGTTGACATCAACGACCCCTTGATAAATACCGCTACGGGTAACACAGATATTGTCGACCCGTACATCCGCCTCCTGCGTCTGAATCGCCTGGGCAGCATCCCTGATGCCGACATTTGCTTCAAGTTCCAGATGAACCGGCACCATCAGATCGCGCATCTTTTTGCCATGGTTGATGTGGAAAGCAAACAGGTTCATACCGATGACATGTTCTTCCAGAAACGTCGAACGGTTGATTATGCCGACGGCGCGGCCATCGTTCACCACCGGCAACACCAGCAGGGACGGGTCGCTCTGAAAACGTTTGAGAACGGCTGCAAGGTTATCTCCGGGGTGCGCGGGGAGTACCGGGATGGAAATTTCACCGATAAATTCAACGGCGCCGGTTTCCGCGGCCGGTTTGCCTGCGGGATCGGGGTGCCGGGGCAGTTCCGGGCACACAAGCTCATCCGCGTCGAGAGCTGCGGAGAGGCCGGGCGAGTATGCCGGCAGGTCGCCGGCCGACACGCAATGCGTTACAAAGGCTTCAAACTGTGACGGGTCGAGCGGCCGGGCAAAATAGTATCCCTGTACCTGACGGCATTTACGCTGCCGGAGAAATTCGAGCTGCTCGCGAGTTTCCACCCCCTCGGCAATGACATTCAGTTTGAGCGAGTGGGCCATGGCAATAATGGCGTCAACGATGGCGGCATCATCCGGGTCAGTAACGATATCCCGGACGAATGACCGGTCAACCTTGATCGTATCGATCGGCAAATGTTTGAGATATGAGAGCGACGAGTAACCGGTGCCGAAATCATCGACAGAAATGCTGATCCCCAGCTCTTTCAAACGGAGAAGTTTGCTGACCGTGTCTCCGGCATCGCTCATCAGGGCGCTTTCAGTCAGCTCAAGTTCGAGAAAACGCGGTTCCAGCCCGGTTTCGGCAAGAATCTTGACGACCAGCGGAACGAAGGCGTTGTCACGCAGCTGGCGAGCGGAAAGATTGACGGAAACGCGCAGTTTCGGGAAGCCCGCTTCCTGCCAGGCTCTGTTCTGACGGCACGCCTCCTGTAGCACATAGGTCCCCAACCGTACGATCAGACCATTCTCTTCCGCCACGGAGATAAACTTCTCGGGCGGGATAACGCCGTGACCGGGGTGCTGCCAGCGCACCAGTGCCTCCATGCCGATAATATCCGTGCCGTTGATATCCATCTTGGGCTGGTAGCAGAGAAAAAATTCGCGTTCTTCCATGGCCCGCAATAATCCTGTTTCGATTATGAGCCGCTCGGTGGCCTTCTGTTGGAGCGCCTCGGAGTAATACTGAATCGTCATGTTGTTCTGGCGGGCCTGTTTCATGGCAATATGGGCATTGTGCAGAAGCGATTCACTGGTCGCGCCGTCCGACGGAAAACAGGTAATACCGAAACAGGCGGAGATGATCGTTTCATCCGTTCCCAGCCGGAGCGGTTCGGAGAACACGGCCTGCAACTTGTTCAGAATTCCGGCAACATCCCCCTCAAGTACGGTCCCCCCCAATACGAGCACGAATTCATCGCGATGTATGCGAGCAACGGTATCGTACTGACGCACCATGGCAACCAGGCGTTCGGCAATACCGCGCATTACTTCGCCCCCGCCGCTGGTGTCGACAACCGCTTTGCAGCCGGTCAGACCGATGTAGATCACCGCCGACTGTTTGCGTTTGCGGCTGTTGAACGCGATTACCTGATTCAGCCGGTCCAGCAGCAGGTTATGGTTGGGGAGGCCGGTCTCGCGGTCATAATAGGCCAGTATGTTTGCGTCCCGTTCATCGGATTGAAACGGTTTCGGAATTGAGCGAAGCGGTCCGGTAAAATTACGGAACAGCAGATATGATAAACCGGCAACTGCGATAGCAAAGCACATTCCCTTCAGAACGGCTTGTTGCTCAAGCTGGTGCAGATCTTTTGCAAGCCAGCCGATCGCGGTATCCGCAAACAATATCCATACAATACCGGCAAATGCATACAGCAGCGCAATCCTGACCTTTTTGTCGGAAGAATGTAACAAAGTACCGTTTGGTACGAACATACCGCGCAACCTCCTTTCAGGATCACGGCAGAGAGGAGCAGATTGACCGGAAAGTAATTATCGGTGGAATAATACACCGATTTGCAACGTGGCAACGTTACAAGTAGGCAAAATTATTGTGACGATTTGGTGGTAAAAAACAAGCGGAGACTGACCACTTATCAGCAAATGCAGGGAATTATGATCGTCATGCCGTTGCAAAAACCACCGTGCCGCCAAAAGCCTTCTCAAACAGATCCTTCTTGGCGTTGGCGCCGAAAATTTCTACCGAAATATCTTCCGTCGCAGTCAGGTGAATCGTTATTGTTGTGCCGGCGAACTGACATGAAACGGACTGGACCAAGCCGTTCCTGCGGCGGTCAAGTCCATCAGCCAGACGCAGGATTCCCCCGAGGCGGGCAACTATAACCTGGTCTTTTTCCTTCAGGCTCTGAAAAGCGTCATGTTTGCGTTTGGGGAGTGACTTGCGGTGATACCGCGCAATCTGCGCAATCAGTTCCCGTTCACGCGGCGTGAAACCAAACAGTTCGGCGTGGCGGATGAGATGGTAGGAGTGCTTGTGATGACTGCCGTAGCTGATGAAATAGCCGCTGTCGTGGAGAATGGCGGCCGCTTCAAGAAGTTTTTTATCCGACGTCTTTAATCCGAAGGGAAGCTCAAGGGCATTGAAGATGGAGCGAGCCATATCTGCAACATGGGTCGCATGCGGTTCGTCCACATGACATGATCGAGCAAACCCCGTGACGGCATCTATCCACGTGGGAGCGGTGCCGCTTCCGGCGGCAAACCCGAGCCGCTTCATGGCCCTGATGAGCAGACCTTCGCGGATACCTCGTTCATTCACCACTATGCGATTCGCTTCAAAAAAACGCATCAGTTCGTCGATCACCACCACGCCGGCAACAATGATATCGGCCCGATCCTGGTTAAGCCCCGGTACCATCCGGCGCCCTTTCAGATCCCGGTGCACTAGCATGGCCTGAAGGTGCACAACTTCCGACCGCAGCACTTCGTATCCATGAATGGAGACGTAGTTATCCTTGAGCATCTGCATCGCCATGCAGCCGATCGCGGTCAGGGTTCCACCCGAGCCGATCAACGTGTCCGCAACTATTTTTTTGCCGGTGAACGTACGCTTGAGACAGCCCCGTATATGGCGCTGGAGTTTCCGCAGCTCCCCCTCGGCTATCGGATCACTGGATAGAAACCGGTCGGTCATGACAACCGCGCCGAGATCAAGGGAATAGAACTCTTCCACATGGTTGCCGCATGCCGTAATGATTTCGACACTCCCTCCGCCGATGTCGACCATGGCATACCGTTTTCCTGACATATCAAAGTTGGCCAGGGCGGATGCCGCCGTCAGTTCGGCCTCCTCTTCACCGGAAATAACCTTTATTTCGTGTCCCAGCTCTTTTGAAAGAGTAGCAACCAGCTCCTTGCCATTACTCGCCGTTCTAACTGCGCTGGTGGCAACCGCCTCGAAAGCTTCCACATTCATACCGGCCGCCAGTTTCCGAAACCGCTGAATGGCTGCTATCGCGCGGTCTGCGGCCTCATCAGAGATAACCCCGGTCATAGCAAGCTTCTCGCCCAGACGCACCGTGGCCTTCTCGTCATCCAGTATTTTAAACGTTCCCTCTGTACCGGCTTCCGCAATGATACAGCGTATGGAATTGGTTCCGATGTCTATTGCGGCGATGCGTGATTTCTTCATAGTTCCTCTTAGAGTATAAATGTGTAGGCAAGCGGCTTTCGCTCGATAAGCTCCGTAAAATCTTTCAGCAAAAAGGCATGTTCCGCCAGGAGGGCCGCTTCCGCACGCTTTCGTTCGGCGGAGGGGAGCGTCAGACTACAGAGCAGTTCTTCGAACATGGCGATATCGTTCATTTGTCCCAGCAAAACCTGGTATTCTTTAAGCAGCCCCAAGACATGAGTATAATTACACTCCAGAACCGGTGCGAGCGTCTCCAGAAAATAACGCCACTGTTTTATGGCGATACGCAACTCGTGGCGCGATGCGCGCTGTTCCGGCACTGTTGAAACGGCAAGCGAATGATGTATGGACATGTACTGCCTGATAGAAACTTCGGAGAAGTAGGCCAGCAGTGAAAATCTGTTCCGCTCCGTGATCAGATCCTCATTCAGCACTGCAACCATTTCCCGCACCAGCCGGTCAAGGGTGCGATGATCGAAATGCGTAAGCGCTTTGTAGACCCGTTTAAATTCTCTGCTCCTTAGTTCGGCAAGTGCTTGGCAAATCGCACTATTGTCCGGCCTGCCTGCCCGGGTGGTGAAGAAGGTCAGCCCCTCATCAATGTTTCGAAGAGCGCCCAGCAGCCGGGTGAGCTTGCGCACATCTTTCTTCAACTCAGTTCTTGAGCCTTTCGGCGCAAACGGATAGAACAGTTCCAGCGCCGCCCTGAAACGCCGTGATGCGACCCGCAAATCATGGATATCATCCGGATTCGATGATTTCAATACGCTACGTCTCGACCGGAGCAACTCCTCCCATTGAACAAAGAGGACGCCTCTGGAACGTTCCAGAATGGTTGCGGTGTCAGGCGGTAAACGTGTGGACTTTGGCGGCATCGGTCAGGACCGCGTACGAGCTGGAGCAAACGAAACTTCTTTTACATGCCTGCCGAGAAACGACCAGGCCAACAGCAATCCGCCGAGCAGCATATAGGTCAGATAATCGGTGGGCACCCCCAGCATCCAGTGTTTATGCCACGGAATCAGGTTCTGTGAAAATCGTGCCAGACCAAAGGCCGGATTAAGGACAAACCAGAGAAAGTCCTCCGCGATCCAGAAGAGCATTAATGCCGCAATGCAGCGGGCTTCCATCCGCCACGTGAAACTGCCCCGTATGACATGACCAAAAACATGACTGAGAATACCCACGCATGGTATCCGGTCATGGCCCGTCCCCCCCAGAAAATATCCAGAAGGAGGTGCTTCTCTATTCTCCACGTCGGAAGCGATGCCGCCCACCCGTTAGCCCCCTCGATCTGGATCTCTGTTTTAGCAAAGAACATACCCAATAATAGCACCCAGGACAGCAGCAACAGAATGTGGGTCATGCGAGGAAAAAAGGTTGATTTCATGAATGTTCTCCCGATGTTCGTCCGAGAACCGTATCGAGGACCGCGCGGGCGGCATCGGGCCGACCGATGAGCCGGGCATTTTCACGCAGACGGTCCAATCGATCCGGTTCGTTAAGCAGCAGTTGTACCCGCCAGGCCAAGGCATTAACATCGCACGCCTTCAGGGCAACGCCATGCTCAAGCAGAAAATCGGCATTACGCTCTTCCTGGCCGGGAATCGGCGATACGACGATCATCGGCAGCTCCATTGCCAAACATTCCGACGAAGTCAACCCGCCCGGTTTGGTGATTGCCAGGTCGCTGGCGGCCATGATCCGCTCTATCGTATTGACAAACCCGACCGGCACCAGTCGTCCGGGATGCCGCACCGCCAACGCTCTCAATTTTTTGAGCAGCTTTTCATTGCTGCCGGCCACCGCCACTATCTGAAAATCACCCTCCATGGCAAGCAGATGCTCAGCCAGTTTAGCGCTGTTTCCAAGTCCGGCTCCCCCGGACATCATCAGCAGCGTCTTGCGTGACGGATCCAACCCAAGTTCTCGGGAGCATCCAATACGTGACAAGCTCCCGGAAAACACCGGCATGATCGGGATACCGGTAACATGGATAGTCTCCTCTGGAATGCCTCTCTCGGACAGACGCCAGGCCAACTCCCCATGAGCGGCAAAATATCCGTTCATCCCCTGCTGAAGCCACAGCGCATGCACATCGTAGTCCGTCACCTGAACCCACACCGGTTTATGGAACTTCCCTTTTGCGATTCGCCGCGAAAGAAGGTGGGCCGGCAGAAAATGCGTGCAGATAACATGATCGGGCGCAATTTCTTTCAATGTGTTCTTCAGTTTGCGGGTGTTGAGGGTTTCAAGGGTACTGCGCAGACGCGAGAGAGACGAATCAATTTTTTCGCTGTCGGTCCGTTCAAAGATATATCCCCACAAGGCAGGATGTTGCTCAATCATCTTGATATAGGTTTCGGTATAGATGGTATGAAACAGCTTGGGTACCAGCTCCATGATATCGACATGCACCACTTCTACATCCGGATACCATAACTGTGCGGCTGTCTGGAGCGCCTGTGCCGCACGGACATGTCCGGAACCCGCAGATACGCTGAAGACGGCAACACGCTGGATACTACCGAAATGTTTCGTCATGATGTCAGGCGGCAAAGTGTGCATGTATGATCCATTAGTTCTCCGTGTTGCTTCTATCAAGCTGCCAGACAATTTTCTCCCGGATAGTACGGAAGAGCCGTTGCCGTCTCGATCTGAACATGCTCTTGTTCACGGACAATGTCGTTATGCTTGAATTGATGAACCGCTGAAATCAGAAACTCGACCTGGTGTATGAGATCGCTGCTGGCACGGCTGGCGGACTGCGCGGACGCAAGATTACTCGTCAAGGTAGAGCTTATATCTTCCATGGCACTCTGAACGCGGATACTCTCCGCGGTTTCAGCCTCGCAACTCGTCTTAATCTGCTCAATCATGAGGGTTATATTTTCGGATGCTCTCGAAATATGCTGAGCGGCACTTTCATTTTCCTTCATCGCGCGTGATACATTCCCTGACATATGAGTCATATGTTCCGCGTTGGAGATGATACGTCTGCTTTCCTGCTTTAATTCATGGCTTGATGCGGCAATATGTCGCATCGTACCGGAGATGTTTTTTACCGCCTCGGCAATCTGGCTGCTCCCTTTTCTCTGATTTTCGATGGCAACGGCAATCGCATCCATCTCCTGCGATGTCTGTTCAACTCCGGCCACAATGTTGCCAAGAGCCGCTCCTGAAAGTCGTGACAGATTTTCTCCCTGTACGATGAGCGCCTCGGTCTTACTGATGGCTTCCACCGCTCTTTTTGTCTGGGACTGGACCCGTTCTATCTTTTTGGTGATTGCCAGAGTCGAATGCGCGGTCTGTTTCGAAAGTGATTTGAATTCACTCGCAACAACACCGAACCCTTTGCCTGCCCCTCCGGCCTGAGCGGATAATATCTGGGCATTCAGGGACAGCAACGAAATCCGGGCGTTGATATCGTCAATGACGGTCAGAATCACGCCGATATCTTCGGCACTCGTGGCGAGATCCGTTATGACCTCGGTAGCTATTTCAGAGGAGGTGCGGATTTCATTCATGCCGGCGATGGTCGCATTAACGGCATCCTGACCGGATACGGCATAATGACGCGCCTGCTCGGCAAGTTGCACCGTTGTTACTGATTTTTTCCGGATTTCCATAACTGAATCGTCAAGCAGCGCTATTGAAGAGAATGTTTCCGCTGCTTTAACAGCAAGACTCTCGATGTTGCTATCCAGGGCCAATATCGAAGCATCGATGGCGGTGACGGAGTGACTGACATTCTCAGCCAGGCTGATCAGATGTTCCGTATATCCGACAATGTCTGACGTACAGGCAGCCATTTCATTAACGGACGAGTGGGTTGACTGGTTGGAAAGGGAGAGATTGGTGACATCGGCAAGTATATTTCGGGTGGTAAGGCTTATTTCATTTATTGCCGCGCAACTGCGCGAAATACTCTCCGCCTGAATTCTGGTTTCTTTGGACACCTCTTCCGACGTCGTAAAAACGGTTTTCGATACCCTGAAAAGCTCCTGAGCCGCAAAATTGATTTTCCCCACCAATTGCCCCAGGCCGGAGACCATGACATTCAGGTTGGCCGCCAGGACACCAACCTCGTCATTTACCGGTTCATGAAGCTCCTTTGACAAATCTCCCGAAGAAACGTCCTGGGCAAACTTTACCGCCCGGTGAAGCGGTCTGACGATAAGTGAGGTAATGGCAAGTGTCAGAACAAGAATAACGAGGGAAATGAGCAGACTTGCCAACAGTATCGCAGTGATCCGCCTGTCGATATAATCATCGGTCGATTGTTCAAGATCCATTGTGAGTTTGTTGAGCGTCTCCGCCACCGTCCCAAGGCCCGAAATAACATGTTCATAACGATACCTCTGAATACTCTGGAGCCGTTCGAGCGCCAGTTCCCTGTTTCCTTCCAGTATGACCGGAATTATTTTCCCGGACATGTTGTCGGTGAAAACATGCCATTCATCCCGTGCATCGATGAATGGCTTCTGATGCTCTGCGGGGATGGCTCTCAAGACATTATCGAACGACTGGTTGATGCGATCGTTGAGAGCATAGATTGCCGAAAGCCCCTGTTTCCGGATATCCGGATTGCTCTCTTCCACAACGGTGAGATACTCAACCCTGACATGGTTGAAATCTGATTTCAGCGCCGCTATTTTTTCAAGAGTCTGATGATAGTTTCGTATTTTGGCATAGCGGCTGCTTCCTATTTTTACGTCGCTGACAAGATGCGCACCCAGAACAAAAACCACTCCGAATCCGGCAAAAACAACTGCCGTCAACAGGAGCATTTTGGCGCGAAGCGATATCTGCAATGTCGACAAATAAACCGTAATCTTTTCCATTACGCTGAAGGATAGAGCATTTTTCATAAAATTCAGGATTCCCCGGTGAGCGGACGTGGTAGTTCAGCTTTCAATATGCGGTAGTGGTGACGACGAATGAAACGCCAGCAAGCTGGCAATCATCGACGAATCAGGAGTCGGGTCAATGTGAGGAATCTTGCTCTGCCCCCCCAGTTTGCCCCGTTCCGTTTGCGACCAGAGGTAAATGCCATCCTCCGGGACCAACAGCACATCAGGCACGTTGATGCGCCTCTGGCTCCGGAAGGTGGCGTAATCGGCGTTCAGGTCGCACAGGGTCGCGTCCAGCAACCGAGCCGCATCGTTGCCATTCTGGTCACCATCCTGCACCGCCAGAACCCATCGGTGCTGCCGGTTCTGCACGTCGGCGCCAACCATGAACTCGCGCACATTCCAGCAGCCGCTTCGGTTGAGAGTCGCAACAGCCTGCTCAACCTCTCCCTGGGTAACTTTTTCCTCCAGCTTGTCCAGAAAGCGATCCCGCCCGGTAAACTCGATGAAATGCGGAGAAGTAGAGGTGAAACGGATTGTATCGCCGATATGGTAGCGCCACAATCCTGAACAAGTACTGAGGATGACAGCATAACGCTGTCCGATTTCAACCTGTTCAAGGGGAATTGCGTCTGCATAGGGCGCCGGTTTACCTCGCTCGTCCAGTTCTTCAAAACGGACGAACTCGAAAAAAACGCCGTAGTACGGGGTCAAACGCATCTGCGCTTCCCCAGGCTGCTGGAAAGCCATGAAGGCCTCGGACGAGGGAAGCAGCTCCAGCAGATGCGGAAGGTGACCATCAAACAGCTTCTCGAATTCGTTGCGATAGGGCGCTATGCTGGTGCCGCCGTGGATAATGAGTTCAAGATTCGGCACCAGCTCTTGAAGCGGCTTGCCGCCAATCTCCATACAGCGTTTCAGCAACAGGATGATCCATGGCGGGACGCCGGAGATGACGCTGATCCGGTTATCGCGCAGCAGCAGTTCCGCCATGGCCTGAAGCTTCTCGTCCCACGGGAGCGCCGAGATCTCCTTGTCCGGTTCCACGAACGGCGCCAGAAATACGGGGCGAAAACGGAGCGTCAGGGCACTCATATCGCCGGACCAGACCCCGTGTGCTCCCTTCGTCAATGTGGTGGAACCGGACATATAGAGAACTTTGCCGTCCAGTATTCGTGACTCGGGATTGGCGGCCAAGTAGCATGACATCATGTCTAAAGCGGCCCGGCGGTTCTCGGCAAACATCCGGGTTGAGAAGGGAATAAATTTGCTCGGCGCGGTAGTTCCGGAAGTCTCACAGAACATCTTGATGGTACCGGGCCAGGTCACATTATCCAGATGGGGAGCAGCACGTCCGATGGCTGACGCCGGCGTGCCGGGATACAGGTAATCCGTCATGAACTCCTGATACGAACGGATCGGCACCCGTTGTTTGTAGTAACGGTAGGCACCATCAAACGATATGTTTTTCAACCGGGTAAAGGAATTGTCCCTGCCAAATTGTGTGGTTGCCGCCGTGTTCAGCAATTCGCGAAACAATTCTCTCTGGGCTACCAACGGATCCCGTCGGTTACACTGTTCGGCACGTTTTACGGCCTGCGCATGAAGTACACTCTGCAACGTCCGGAAACGCTGTATCATCGTCATCACGGCCATCTATACCGCCAGTTGGAGACGCGGATAGAGGAGTTTGTCATACCAGCTTTCCAGAAGCGTGTTGTAGACTTCCTGGTGAAAGATGAGCGATGCATGAGCAACACCGTCACCAACTATATGAGATTGAACCGTCTTCACCCGGCAGGATGGAAATATTTTTGTGAAGAGTGCCGGATCACTGAAAAGTTTCAGGGTTGGTGATGTCGGCACCAGAATATCGGATTCGTTTTCGGCCAGAAGAGTCAGTACCGGGCCGGCAAAAAGAGTGTTGTCAAACAGCGGAAAGCTGAAATTACGTAGTGCCGTAACGCGTTCGAATCCGCCCCGCGCGGTGGTGTATTCGATGACATCGTTGATTTTTTTGCGGATGGCAAGATGCCGGACGTTAAGCGTGCGGTTCTCGGCGCCTGCGTTAAAAAGGGCTTGAAAACAACGCCGCGAACGCTCGATCTGTTTTGCAATATCCGTTTCATTGCCAGGATCTGCGGCAACAATTTTTTTGAGATTACTTTCCAGGATTCGTATGCCGTCACGCTTAAGCCCGGTCGGCCTGATCAGGTCATCTGTGGTAATAACCGGACTAACCAGAATCACCCCCCGGACGCTTTCATGCACATTTTCGGAGGCATTACGCAGGAAGTGCGTGAGCAATCCGCAGCCGAAACTGACGCCCATAATCAGAGGTTTCTGCCCTTTACGCTCCAGATGTTCGATCAGGTCGGTAAGCTGGGCGGCAAACATTTCCTGGCAAAATCCGTTGCGGGGATAATTTACATAATAGATGGAACCATGACGGCGCAGCAGTTTGCGTTGAAATTCCACGGTCTCGGTAGCATCCGGCACAAAACCTCCCAATACTATGGTTGGTACGGCACCGGCACCTTTTTCCCTGAATATCTGACAACGAGTTCGATGAGAATCATGATTCTGCTCAAGAACGGCAAATTCCCGGCGACGCACCGAGGGGGCAAAGCGTTTGATTGACATGCCACGCATAAAACCTGCCGCAACGGTAAAAGCGGATACGACTGAACGTATTTCCTTCACAACCCGGAGCCTTGCTGCCATGTCGTTCATAGAGCCTCCCGTAGTGTAGTATTGTTTGGAAAACATCTTACCATTGTAACGTTACATATATATGGCGGTTGGGTAAAAGTTTTGAAAATTTGTCCGGTATTTAAAAGCGTAGAAAAGGCTAAGGGTAAAATGTGACGACGTTTTTTAAACATTGGCAGTGTGAAATTATATATGGAATTATATGGACAATATAGTTATTATAATTATAATAACTATTATATAATCATAAATCACGCAGCAAGCTGCTGGGTATCTGCTACAAAATGCAGTTCACTCCGCATTGTCGAACAACTTATCGTCGCCCCAAGAAGGGACAGGGAATTTGGTCCTGAGAGATTTAACCGCCAATTAATATATATTAGGCACTCACATGAGGAGGGAATAACTATGCAAGACGAACATATCCATAAAGCATTTGACAATGATTTAAATAAGTTACGGCAAAATATTCTTATAATGGGCGGTAAAGTTGAACTGATGATATCAGATTCTATTAAAGCTTTTACATGCCGTAAATCTGATCTGGCACAAAAAGTTATTTCCATGGACCATGAAGTGAATTATCTCGAAGTTATGATTGATGAACACTGCCTGGAATTGCTGGCTATGCGGCAGCCTGTTGGCAAGGATTTAAGATATATCACTCTTGCTCTCAAAATCGTGACCGACTTGGAGCGGATTGGCGACAAATGCGCCAACATCGCCAAACGCGCCTGCAAGCTAAATGGTGAACCCCCATTGGATATTAATGTAGATATTCCCGGGTTGGCCCATTATGCTTCAGGTATGCTGAATGAGGCGCTGGATTCTTATGTGCGGCTGGACGCGGATTTAGCTGTAAAAGTTTGTGCCAATGATAGTTCTGTAAATAAAATTAACAATCATATTCAGGAGGTACTATTGAACACTATGTTGGAGGATTCAAATGCAATAAAACGTCTGTTATCGATTCAATATATAGCAAAATCACTGGAGCGAATTGCCGACCATGCAACCAACATTGCAGAAATGGTTATATTCATGGTCAAGGGCAAGGACATTAGGCATTTGAAAGTGCCTGATGGCATTTCATCCATATAGGCTTTTTCATATTTTGGGAAGCATAGACAAAAATAGGCGTGCCAAAACCTCAACATTAATGTTAACTATAGCAAAAGTTAGCATTCAGAATATAGCCGCAATGCCTTTTCGGATGGGTCCCGCAGGTGATTTTTGTTTATTGAGGTAGAGTGTACCATGCGCGCGGATGTCTTTCTACGGATTTTTTCAATTCCTGACGCGGATGTTTGCAGTTCGCCACATCTACGCAACCTCTTTCATGTAATCTTACCGCGTAGATGGCAGCGCCTGATGTCAGTTTATGGTACTGCCACCGCATCTATGATCGTGCTCCAGATATCTCACTTACAGCCAACACCTCATCTGTTTTGATTGATCAAATCGAAAGAATTTCTTCAACAAATTATCCCCTCTGTCCTACTAAGACAAAGTGGCTAAACTATATGATATAATTGTGTTTAAACTCTTTTATCAGCGCGTTTTTTGTTGACAAAAAACTGAGTGTGCGCAGAATATAGATAAAGTTCTACAGAGACGACAGAGACCAGATAGCCATTGAGAGGAGTGGATCGAGACATGACAAGAAAATTCCGTAATTTCTTTGTTAAGAACAAAGATGCTCTCATATTCCTATCATTCGGTTACGTCGCCCTTTTAATATTTATGCTCAAAATGATCGGGCTTGGAGCGACGTCAACGTTTTTTCTTTTCCTTGCAATTTGCTCCTTGCCCACCTTAATTGCTCGTGCATTGGGAGAAAAACAGCATATTGCTGATGAAGATAAAGGCGGATACCGATACATCTATTCTTACCGGTATGGCTCAAAATTTGGAGATCACAGATAATCTCAAACTGAATACAGAGTTTCCCATGACCCCAGGAGTTTCAATAACTGATCGCGTTCCAAAAGAAACGCCCCCATAAATTCGCACAGATAACCTTTACCCGAATCAGCGTACACATACACATTTTGACCATTTTCGATAAGATGGTTCAGTGCGACAACAGAAACAGGCACCATCAGTTGGCCGATTGACATGGAAACTCCATATTCGGTCAGAGAAAAATCAGGCGATGCCTGTTTCAGTTTTAACATCCCGGCATCTTCAACTCGCACTGGCACTACGACCCCATCTCCGACCGGGATCAAAAAATCAGGAACGATTACAACATTTTCAAAATCTGGCATTGGGAACTATCCTTCCTTAACGACGAAGCGGTGCCGGCCCCCCACTCTTGGGGAGATTGGAGCTCCGGCTCTGGTTTTGGAGCACTCTTGCCGTCTTCTGAGTAGAAAGCTTTACTTGTTCGGTCTTATCTCTTGCTGCCTGTGCAACTTCACGCGCTGCTTTCTCTTCTGCCTCTTGAGTCGCCGAACGTGACGATTTTATTGTGCCACCCAACTCTCTGGTTAGAGGGACTACGTCACCCGCCACACTCTGGACAGTTGCAATAACACCTTCAGCTGTCTTCTGATCCACCCCTGTCAAGCTGACAATCTTTGATGCAGCCATATTGGCTGCGCCTGTAACATGCGTACCCTGCTGGATCTCTGTACGATCGGCAAAAAGCACATCCTTCTTGCCTGATGATGTATTTTCAAGGAGGACCTGTCCGCTCACTGGATCTACGGTCAGATTAGCAACCTTTCCTTCATTTTGGACCTGCATGTGAATCAATCCATCATCTGCACCTGAAGCAATGTGCTTATTTCCTGCTTTATCAGTCCAAGAATAACGACTATGTGTTCCGTGCACATCGGTATAGGTGTCCTGATGGAAATTATCGCTAATTCCACGATTGCCACGCCAAGTCTGATTACCTACAGTTGATCGCAACCCTTGATCGACGGTCTGAACATTTCTATTTACGCTTTCAGCATCCCTGCCGGTACGGAATGTTGCCATATCCTTTCTGCTGACATCACCGCCACGATTGATAGAAAACGACTCGACGTTCCCGTTCCTATCCTTGGCAAACTCATACGAAAAGCCCTTGCCGCTCTTCGTCATCCTATCGACTTCCGCAACGGCATTCTTACCGAAGCCGCCAGCCTTCAGTTCCTGCTTCAAAGTCTCGGCCCGAGCCTTGTCGCCTGAAGCCACAACACCTTGCTCGGTCGAGTTTACTACATTACCGTCCATCCCGACGTTCATTGTCTGCCTGCCGTCCGGCGTCGTGAAGGTAATGTTCTGCCCCTCCATCGCTTTCTGCATCTGCGCAAATCCCTGGTCGGTCAATTTGCCGCCCTGATACATCTCCGGATCGCTTTTCAGTTGAGGCGCGATCTTGCCTACCATCTGATCAGCCGCTCCTCTAACCAGATCGTACCGGGCACCCCTTCCCGACACGTCATGGGCAGCCATGGCCTGGTAATGGTCATATCCCCCTGACATATAGATCCCTTGGACTTTCCCGGCGCTTTCCGAAGCGATAACCTTGCCCATTTCAGCGCCGGCGTTGATCGACCCACCCAGTTTGCCGGACATCTCGCTGGATTCGGAAAGCTGCTTCGCATTCTGGAATTGCGCCTTCATCTGCAGCGCCTGACCGGAACTGAGTCCATATTTCGCTGCCACCTGGTTGACTGCCGCAGCATTCGTATAATCCCCAAGGGACTGCATCTCGGAACGGAATGAGTTAAACTCTCGCCAACTCCCCTGGAAGCCGAGCGCCTGGGCACCCTCGTAGGCCTTCACTTCGCCATCGATCTGGCCGACATTCTTGTCAAGGTTCTTCTCCAGAAAATCCTGATAGTTGTCGGCACTCCCAAAAACCCGGCCCAGCGCGGCGTCATTCGCCACTTTCATTTGCGCATGTTTGTTCAAATCTCCACCATAGTTCTTGCCAATGACGTCACGGAGGGCACCGGACTGCGCCAACCCTTTTTGCCCATCAAAAATACTAAGGCCGTACGACCTTTCCAGTCCAGCTTCCCGCATCGCAGCACCTTTGCCGCCAAAGCCGACCGTCCTCCCGACGCTGCCATCGGCCATCATCCGGGATGCTCCATCCATGCCGAACCCTCCAATCAAGTCATTGGAGGCCATCGTCTTGGATGTCATATCGAGGTAGGACTGATTCCCCCTGGCCCAGAAGCTATGTTCGTTCCCCCATGCCTGGGTTGGCATTGCCGATGAGTTATGCTGGATGGATGAAGCCCGACCTGTTGGGTCCTCCACTTCGTGCGCCGCCCGGCTGCCGGCAGACTGAATCTGCCCCGAAAGGGATCCTGCCATCATCGCCATGGCTTGGCCGCCGAACTTGACGAGCATTCCCGTCAGGACCGTCGCCAGCATCATGCCGCTCATCCGTAATGTCCCGAACATGCCGAGAATTTTCGTGGTCTGGTCGGGGAAGAAGTAGAAGGCATCCATTCCCAGATTGTTCTGACGCACGAGTTGGTAGGTGCTGTTCGCATAGTCTATGGCGAACTGGTGGATGATGGCATCGACAACACCCCAGGCAGTCAGCCAGACGAAGAAACCGAAGATGGCTCCGACCGCCTTGCCGATGATAGGAGTCGGGATGAAGAGCGCCAGGAACGGTATCAGGCCAACCGCCACCGCCGTGAGCACCGCCCTCAGGACCGGCAACCACTCGTTAGCGGCCTTCATCGATCCCGAAGCATTCAGCAGAAACTGGTAGTTGGTGGCGCCAGTCGAATTCCCACTACGAAAGATCTCATCGAGGCGCTGAGAGATGTACGCCTGCTTCACAAAATCTTCTATGGATGCCGCGCCGAGCCCTGCGCCGATATTGACGTTGTTCAGCACCGTCTTGCATTGGGTCAGGGATGTGGCATCCGTAGGATCATAACCAAGGGCCGAGCAAACAGCCGTGATATTGTTCTTCAGGTTGTCCGGTGTGAGTTGGGCGCTGATATCAGTCCAGGCATCAGTACATGTCATTGACTGACCGTTCGGCGTAGTCGAGTCGTAGTAGACGGTATAGATAGAAGGGTTTTGAGCCTGAGCGAGAAGCGGCGTGAAGTCGGTAGATGTTTTGCGGAGAGCATCGACGGTAAGCGTTGTTCCCGGACGCATTATCTCGTAGCCGACGCAATCCTTGATGTAGTTCCGCATGGAGGTGTCGATGTTGCTGTTGACCGCTGACAGGGGGAGGCTCGTGAGCTGATAGAGCCCCAGAAAACCTTTGCCGCCAGCCTGACTCTGATAATTCAAAGGATCGCCGGAGGTGGTAACAATATCCACCAGCCCACGCTCCACTGAGTTCAGAACGCCGGCGACCGCCACCACCCCGGCAGGTATGCCCCCTACTGCCTGGTTCTTGTTGTAAACCGGATCATAGACATGAAGGGTAGCTTTAGGGACTGCCAGGGAGAGGTAAATACCTATCCCTACAAAAGCCGGGACTATCCATGACATCGGAGAGCCGTTTCCTGCCCCGAGGATCCTGGCGGCAACGGTGACACACCCAAAGAAAATCCCGGCAGCGATGGAAAACGCGTAAAACGACATATACCCATTGTCGCCGAATACCAGTGCCAATTTGTTGAAGGCGTTGACAACGGCATCAAACCCGCCATAGACATAATAGTCGAAGTCAACGGCCAGGGCTGCGGATGGCAGAAGGACGATCAGAAGCAGAGCCGTGAATATGATTGATGATCTATTTATCATGCACGTCGACATTGACATACCCTGCTGCGATGAGCTTCTTGTTCCGGAAATGAGCGTAGATCATGGTGATCACCGGGATCATGATAAAAATTGCGGTCGTCACGAGAATAAAGTACGCCGAGGTCAGGAAAACGGTTTTGAATCCCTGTACCCAGTAAAAGATACCGGCAACGGTTTTCTCCGACAGCTTCGCGTGATAGAGTTTGGACACTACCCAGATGACATGATCATCGGAAAGGATCTTGAAGTAGATGAAATGAAATGCGATGAAGGCGATCAATGCCTTGAGAATCGCCCCGAACGCCATCCCGCCCATCAGGTTCGCAATCATCGCCCTGGTATACTTACCAATGTAACAAGTGGCGGTTTTCGCCATGAAGATTGCATATCCGAGAGAAAAGCCAAGAGCCAGAAGGAACGCGCTGAACTTGTCGAAGATGGACGGGTTCGCATCGCCGAACATAGGGATGTACTGTTCGATAACCCCAATGGCCACCGGGGTGAGGAGCGCCGTGACAAGCCCGGAAGCAAAGGCGCTACGAAAACCTACCTCCATGAACTCCAGCCGTTGTTTTGTGGTCAGGAATCTGGCGTTTATCATGCATCCTCCCAGTTCGTTTGCAAAATTCTGGTCGATGTAGGAGATTGCCTCCAGAAGCCCCCGCGGATGGATCTCGCTTCCCTGGGGAATAGGCATCATATCCGGGCTATTATTGTTGCTGCCGCTTCGCGACATCTGCTCCTCCTTCAGATTAAGTACCTGATCACGTTCATTACGCCGCCCCCATAGGCCACAACTGCCGCCAGAAAGAGACAGATTGCGGCCAGCGTCGGGTTTCTCTGGCGGACCCCAACCCAAAAGGCCAGAAGAACCAGAGAAATGAAAAAGAATCTTCCCCAGAAGCCGTACAGGACAGTGGCAAACAGCTTTTGCCAGAATCCCGTATAGTCTCCTGCTTGCATGTAATGGAGCGGGTTAAGTTTTTCGATAGGCATGGTCTTTTCTCTCAAAAGATCGGATAAAGTTTGGCTCGGATCCGGCTCTTTTCTTTGAGACCGAAGTATCGTGAGTCGTAACTGTCCCTATGTTCGCCCATGACAAACATGAAACCATTGGGGATCTTCCCGTTGAACACGAAAAACGGCATTTTCTCACCCTTAAGCGAATAATCCTTCGCAACTCCCAGAAACTCGCCGTTGCAGGAGAACCGCTTTTCCTCATCCACGGTCAGGGTATCCCCTTCGTCGCACCGGATGATCTTGAAGATATTCGGGTGTTCGGGTTTACCGACCTTCCGGGCGAGTTCGGCATCCTCGAAACAGACATAATCCCCCCGCCCGACATGCTCCGGTTCTTTACTTACCCAATAAAACCGATGGGCAAGTGATGGGGTAAGGATAATTCCGACTCTGCGCGGGATCACGGTTCCCGCCACCACCACAGCAAGGATGATAAAAAAGAGCCGCCAGTTATTGTTCCTGAGCTGGCGGATTCCCCTGGAGAGAACGCCTGAGTAGTTCTTCATATTGTTTCAACTCTTCCTCGTGACCCAGTTTTATGACTTCGGCATTGCGGATCGCCGTATCCGCCATTATGGCCACCCTGTTTTTCGGGATGCTGTTCATCTCCAGCTCCAGCTTGTCGAATGCCTTCCGCAAGTCATCGTCGTTGATTTTTCCATCCTTGTACTTGTATCTCTGGAGCGTGATGTACCCTTTCATATCCACGGCGACGATCTTCTGCGCCAGCCAGTGGTCATAACTGAACAGGGTGGCGGCTGAAGCGGCAAGTGATATAAGTAGGCATGCGGCAATGCCTGGCAGCCCAATCCTCTGCGTTCGCTTCGTTGCCGGTGTCGTCGTTTGCTCCAATAAAGAAAGCGCTGTCTCTGAAATGTCTTTTTCATGCTCTGCCACGATTTCTCCTTTTCAAGTCTTACTCCTGTGCCTTAATAATGGCTGGAGTAGCAGATAGTTACGCACATTTTCACCTTTACTTCTTACAATCTGCCATCCGCCGTAGCGTGCCGCCGGCTATGTCGGCAATCACGGTGCCGACCCTGTAGGCATCGCTGAACAGATACGGCGGTTGACGGAGTATCCTTTCCACATCCGCCACCAATTCCTCGGTATTGTCGTACGCTCGCAGGTTGTACCGTAACGACTCCAATTTTTCCCGATCCATGAAATACGGGTAGATCACCCGGCAAAAATCTTTCTCAGACTGCGCAACGAACGTCGCCTCCACCTCGCTCAGCATCTCCCACAGTTCCTGCTCTATGGCTCTGTCCTCATCAATTTCGTAAGCCCTCGCACAGTCATCGGCATTTCGCAGCATCCGCCCCAAACGTGTCCTCGGGCTTTCGCTATGATGCTCTAGTATTGCTTCCCTGATTTCCTCGGCAAAGGGCAAGCAGTCGAAGCAGGATATGCCGTCGAGCACCCGCAAGCTCGCCTTTTCGTGCGACTCCGACATCGACCTGAAGACATGTGGCATCTTGCCCAAATCGTGGGCCAACGCCAAGATCAGCAACCTGGCAAGTGGCTCCCCATTACCGCAGTTCCTGCTCGTGAGTCGACCGGTCACGTTCAGGGTATGAAGCCATAAAGGGACTTTCTGGAGGATTTCATGGAAACTTTGGTTATAGAGTCCTTCAGCATTTTTCACCTTCCCCGTTACGGACGGACAATTACCGTGTCTGTCGAGCAATTTCAGAATCTTCAGGATAACTTTGCCGGCGGTTTCTTCAAATTCAACGACATACTTAAGCACGGATTCGCAGTAAGACTTCAGATACGGGTTAGTGAGCCAGACATCCGGCACATTAGCGTCAGACCATGATTTTTGGCTATGCAGCAGAAACATATGGGCCTTGAGTACGGTCGAAATGTTGAACCGCATGGCAGGTTGCGACCTCTTATCAATCGGTTCCAGTATCTTCTCAACCAATTGAGCCAAGGAAGATCCATCAGCCAACCTTATGCCTTGCCACCAAATGCTGTGCCAGGAACCTTCTTTCCTCATCAAGGCATCCCACTCGTCAGAGTCATCAAACCATTTGCGTACAGGTCGAGCAAAATCATCTGCCTCCTGTTTCCTCGGTGACATAACCTCGGCAGTGAGGAAATAGTGTAGTCTGTCAGGACCGCATGTCGCGAAGGCACTTTTCAATCTATTGAGTATCCTCCTGACCGAAGAGTTGCCGAACGTTAGCAGCGGTGTAACGCAGTGTTCTACGCATGCATCCCTGATGGTGAGTATGACAAAAGCGAGTGTCCCGCACATGCCGGTGCAGATCACGAATAATTGCCATAACAGAGGCTCTAAACCGAATTTGCCTCTCCCCCCAATTTGTCGGCATGCTGCGTCAGTAGTGCCGATCCCACATAAAAGCCATAGCACCCAGAAGATGTAGGGTGCGACCTGCTTGGTCTCAGCAGACAATCCATCGTAAGACATACAGAGAGCGATAAGTGCCGTATCAACCAATTGCCGAACCGTCAGCTTGTCGAGATGATTCAAGGTATCTTGCATCGTTCCGGTGCCATCGAAGACATTCCCGGCATGAAACACACTATTATCGGGCATTGCCTGCCTAGCCTTGATAACTTCAGATCGCAACCTTAAATACTCAGACTTTGCCATCAGGTTAGGCTCAAGTTCCAAATCGAGCTTTTTCCAGTTACTCTCGTGTTTAGTTGCATGCGGCACGAGAACAGAGACACAGATAGCCAGATAGAGCACCAACATGAGCATAGACACACTTAATAGCTTCTGCCGGACCGTTAACTTGCTTAAATAATTAGTTATTCTTTTCATAGCGTTACCTTTCCTCGGAAACTCCTTGCCGTAGCCGTGGTTCCCCATATTTGTTAATGTTGTGACAGCAGTTTATTGAGTGATGCATCGCCACTTTCCCGCGCGATTGCCTGAAGGATATATTCAAGTGAAGCATCACCATAAATGGTGTAACTGCCGGTGACTTCGGTATTTTTACCATCGCCTTCACTCAAGCCGGGATTCTCGTTCCTCACCCCTTTCGCAAAGACCACGGCGGGCACCCTGTCGATCGCGTAGCGCCGATAGAGGAGCGGATCGACTACGAGGTTGATCGGCAGCATTTCACATTCGCCATCCGCCGGAGCACACGAGGGCGATCTCTTCAAGGCATCCGCTACAAAACGAATGGTCGGTTGGATCCTGGTCATACCGTCAACAAACCCCCTCAACACCATCACAATCCGGGGGTCTCCCAAACGCACCACGGAGGCGACGTAATTCCGTACCGTTTGCAATGGCATGGAAGTGGAAATGAAGATGTAGACCCGCTCCGAATCAGAAAGCTTACCCTTACCCGATATTTTCACGTTATCGGGGTAGAACCTGGCGAAGTCCTCCCCAAAAACCTGCGCTTCGATCCTCTCCGTCTCACTTTTGATTCGTTCCTGGAATTCATCCGAGTGATAGTAGGCATCGAGCGTACCGGCTTCAGCGTGCATCTCATCCTCATAACGGTTCTTCGGGATTGTCAGTGACCCTGCCAGCCGGTTTGCCTGTTCTAAAGATGCAGCCACATCCGGTACGCTCATTTCTTCCACCCTGACCTCTTGCCAGAATTCACCCTCCACAAAAACCTTCAACGTTTGTTGCTCAGACCGGACAAACGCCCGGCCCGCTTTTCCATCGCAAACACCAGCCTTTTTCAGATAGACAGACTCACCTCCCACCTTTTCCGGAACGTAACAGGCGTCGGGAGTAATGATATACCCCGGTTTCCCGGCGGCAAATGCCGTCAGGGGGATTGCCGACAGCAGATAAACGATCAGTTGAGCCCGTAGCCTACGCAACACACCCTCCTTCTGGTCATCGACCAGAGAAAATTATCCGGTGAATTCGAACCTGCCCCCCACGGTGGATTCTTGGCGGAGCCCCAAATCAGCGATGGCCGGCCTATGGGATTGCAGGCTGAGCCTCGAACAGGTTTTACGATTTGCAGGCGGTAGTTGCTCTTCACGAGAATCGGGGTGATAACCCCACCGGAGGAGCATTGGTTGATGCCGGTATCAAACAGGAGTGACTCACGCCCCAGTTTGAAAAGCATCCGGGCCGCCAAGCCGGCGTTGACGCTCAGCGGATCACTGGAATTCATACTGCCGGTCAAAGGATAAAACGATCCCCACGATCCCATACACCAGAACAGAGGATCGATAGGAGTGGTAACCGTCGCCGCCACGCTGTCCGCGACGCAGGCAACCTGGGAAACGGGATTACCGAACAACAGCGCCTCCGGATTGATGATGAAGGAAAGGCTGTCGTCATTCCACATGGGGTCTACCTCGGTCATGTAGGCGAGATCGAAGCCACCTTGCTCGGCACAGGGGAAATCCATGAAAAGCTTCAGGATCGACCAGGCCGGAAAGGTGTAGTAATGCGCCTGCTGAAACGAAAACTCGTTGTCGTTATGTCCGGTCCCCCTGGATGTCCCGGAAGAAAAGCCGGGCTTTGGGTTGCTCATGCCGGTTCCCAGGATTGGAAAGCAATATGGGTCCTTTACCGTTTCGATCATCCTCGCATGTTCCCAGAAAGCAACAGAGAGTCCTACTATGATCCCCTGTTTGCTGTCAGGACAGACACAGGCAGGAGTCGTGATATTTCCCGGCGCGGATTCCTGTCCCATACCGTAGGAAACACTGCCGATCTGCGCCGGGAACATGCACTGCCAGCAGATATCCGTTATCGGATTAATCGGCGTTCCCGAACAAGTCGAAGCTGCATGGACTACAGAAACGCTGACCAGCCAGGATACTGTTGTCAGCATGGCAATGAGGCTTGTGATACGTTTTTTCCTCTTCATTCCCCGTTTCTCCCACCGATCGACAATGCCCCGGCTTTGTAGTTGCCAGGGACTCCCCGCGGCACCGCAATCTCTCTCACTACCATTTCCTTTCCCTCCTGTTTGACAACTGATGGCACCGCCGCCAGATGCAGCCGCGCAACGATCCGTGAGTCCGCATAGTACAGGGGAACATCAAGCTTTTTTTCCAGACGACCATAGCGCCCCTCTGTAAGGAGGAGCATCACATCGATGCGGCTGCCGTATTCCGATGCGGCAAACCACTTAACCTGTTCCTGATCGTTGCCGTTGATGACAACCAGGGTCTTGGTGAAAGCGACATATTCGAGGGGATTGAAGGTGTAGCCTTTCGGATAGAGAACCCCTCCCTTGCTGTCCGGAATGTCAATCTGCAGGGTGTACGTCATGTCCACCGGAAAGCTCCTGTCCCTGGTGGCGCGAGGAAGACTCATCCGGTCCTCCGGGCCATTGTATTCGTCAATCGGTTTCCTCTTTATCACCGTGCTCCAGTCGATGTTCTTCGCCTTCTGCTCAATCTCAACAAGGGCGTCTTTCTCGGCAATTGCGTAGGTCGCACCGACTGTCCCCAGCTCCTTGGCATTGGCTGCCGTGGCAACAAGTACAGCCAGCATCGCGACGAAAAAAGCGCTCATCAAATCCCCCCCGTCGTTGCCTGGAAATGTTGCTGAACCTTGTTCCGGATCGTCGTCTGCGCTCCCTGAATCTTTGTACTCAGATCTTGCTGGATATCGCCGAAGTATTCCGAAAGGTCGATTCGAGAGAAATCCAGGTACTGGAATTCATCCGGCGTGAAACCGCGGCAGTTGGGGGCGCTCGGAGCCCCCCAGCCGCCGTCCGCACCGAACGACACCAACTGTGGGCGCCCCTGTTCATGAATGATGCGCGCCATCTTGGTGTTGAAGCAGCAATACCCTTTTGCTTTCTGGACACAGCCGACCAAAGGCCATTTTTTCTCGCAGTAGTCGCCGATATAGTGACAGTCCTTGGAAGCAGCCTGCATGCCGGTCTGGATGTCCCCCTGATCGCACCCGTTCCCGAAAAGAACCTTCATTACCACCATGACGACGACAGCTACGGCAATCGTAGCCGGGTTGAGAAGAGCGCCGACATATTCAGTAACCCCTGCGGTAACGGCCTCCGCCCCTGTTGCTCCGCTTGCCAGTGCGCCATAGGCGCCGGTAGCCGTGGCTCCGGAGAGGGTCGCCGTTGAACCGGATGCCGTGACGACAGTCATCCCGGTGACCGCCCCCGATGCCGAAGTGGTAATACTGGCGATCTGAGCGGCCCCCGTAGCAAGCGCATTGCCATAGTAGGCGACTTCGCCCAACTCGTAGGTCGTCTGGATACCGTTAGCCACCATGGAAATATTGCTTCCCATGTCGTCAGAGCCAACCTTGTCGCTATCACAACAATTATTGATCAAACCGACGGTAAGTCCTGGTGGACGGCAACGTGAACCCTTGCCATTGAAGACATACAACTGGTCGAGGCAGTTTCCATTTTGATCACGCTGCCCATCGTTCTGCATCATCGACTCGTCCATGGTTGTTAACTGTTCCGTACCGCTCGCCCCTGCGGTAAAGCACTGGTTGGGAGAACATTGCATCGTTCCCTGGTTGTTCATGCAGTTATACTGGGTGCCAAGAGGACAGGTATTCATGCCAAGAAAACAACTGTGGAGCGTGGTATTGTAAATGCCGTCACCGGTGCAGACCGGCACCGCTTCACACTTTTCAAGAGGAAGTCCGTTATAGGTGGTTCCGGTTGGACAGGTATGTTGGGCATCTGAAGTACACTTGTCGAGAGTGGGTGAATAGGCGACGGTGTTTCTCATTGCAAAACCGCTGTCTTTCGGGCAGACGATCTGTTGGGTACATTTTGCCAATGTCGATGACCAGCCATAGGTGCCGCAATTTCTGGTGACTGTCGCCCGGCATTCATTGTCCGTGGCATTGTAGGCCCCCTGGTTGCAAACAGGCGGGGAGTAACAAACCTGGGCAGCGCCGTCCCAACTAAAGACACCGCAATTGACCGAAGGAACCGCTTCGCAGAGATCCTTCGCGGAGTTAAGCGTTCCCCCGAAACAGCTTGCCGCCTGGTAGCACTTGTCGGCGACAGGATCGAGAGTGAGCGGAGAGGCGCAGACGTTGGCGCCGCCATCACAGAGATCAAGGTTCGCATTGTAACTCCCACCGGTGGCGCACGTTGGCGTGGTCTGACAGGTGGTCCCGTTCAATGTGTATCCGGAAGGACAGGTCAGGGAATAGGACTGCTGGCAGACATCAAGAGAGCCGTTCAAAGACCCGGCGCCGCAATTGGCCATCTGGTAACACTGTCCGTATGTGGCGCTATAAGAATAACCGGACGGACAGTTCCAGATTGCCGTGGCCTTGCAGAAATCAATCGATCCGTCCAGACTTCCGCCTGTCGCGCAGAAAGGGGTTGCCGTGCAGAGAGAGCCCGACAGGGCATAGCCGCTCGAACAGGCGGCATTGGCGCTCCGGTAGCAGATATCCCGATTGCTGTCGAGCAGGCCGTTGCTACAAATCGGGGCAACAGTGCAGGAACCTATGGTAACGTCATACGTTGTCCCGGCCGGACAGGAAGGGGTGTAATTCACCCAGCACACATCCGCACTACCGTCAAAGCTTCCATTGGTGCATGTTGGATTGGATGTAGACAAACACTGGCTGCCATTTACCAGGGTGTTGCCTGACGGGCAGACCATCTGCGTTGACGACATGGTAAAAGCACCCGCCAGCCCCCAATCGCTGGCAGGAGAACCATCGTTACAGAAACGATCCATGAAATAGTAGTTGCAATATCCGGTACTGTCGCACTGGAGTGCTGACAGTGCGAATCCTGTGCTGGTCAGTTCCTGCCGGTTCAAAAGATCGGAAGGTGATTGGATCGAAAGACTATCCGAACCAAGGCAGCAATAATTCGCATTAACGGCAACACGCCCCTGGGGGCCATCGGGACAGCTGATGTTTACGTTGCAGCACGAATTTGCGCTGGGAGTGCATAAAAATGAAGTCGGGCTGCAAGAAAGGACTTGCTGCTGATATGCCGAAGTGATCGAGTCACATTTGTTGGTCACGACATTATAGGTTGTCCCAGCCGAGCATTCCGGAGCCTTTTCGCATCGGCCCCGGCTTGAGTTGTAGCTGTATCCGAACGGGCAGGTTGGGGTTATGCTCTGAAGGCAAATATTGTAGGTCGCGTTATAGGTCCCCTGGGCACAGACGGGGGTCTTTTCACAACGTCCGTACGCAGCATTATAAGTATAGCCAGCATCGGAACAACTGTACGACGGATTGGCCTCACACCTGTTATTGGCATTGCTGTAGGTTCCTCCGACACAGGATGGGGTAGAGATGCATGCGCCATATGAGGAATTATAAGTATATCCAGTGGGGCAGGAAGCCCCGGTCGAAGGGGTAAGACAGATATCAAAGGCTGCGTTATACGTTCCAGGTGAAGCACACGAAGGAGCGTTCTCGCATTTACCGGTTGAAGCGTCATATGTAGTTCCGGACGGACACGCAATGGAACTGGTCAGCTCACACTTGTCCGATATGCCATTGAGGCTTCCGCCCGACGGGCAATTCACGGAGGCAGTACATGTATCGAGAACCGCGTTGTAGCTATAACCTGCCGGACAGCTGCCAAGTGCGGCTTCGCACCGGTCACGGGCAGCGTTGTACGCCGTTCCGGGAGGACAATAGGGGCTTACCTCGCATCTCAGGCTGACCGCGTTATAGGTAAATCCACTCGGGCAGTTCCAGGCGGGAGGAGTCTCGCACCGGTCCTTTATCTGATTCAGTGTGCCACCGGGACAGCCTGCGCTCATGCGGCAGACATCCAGAGTGGTGTCATAGGTATAACCTGAGGGGCACTGGTTCAATACCAGTTTTTCGCATTGATCGGTGACCGGATTGAAGGTGCCGTTATCCGGACAGGGAACTGTTTCAACACATTTATCTATCGAAACATCATAGGAATAGCCTGTTCCGCATGACACGGCAGCATCTGCCTGGCACATATCCCGCACCGTGTTCAATACGGAGCCTGATGGACATACCGGAGCGGAATATGTCTCCACACAGTTAACGGACCCCACGGGACAGAACTCCCCTTGTGGCGTTGTGGTGCAGTTGGCGACCTCCCCCGGATCTGCTGCATAGCCGTTGCTGTTCAGATCCTGACCGCACACAGGCTTTGTAAGGTCCGGACCTGCCGAACTTGCCGGCGGCGGAGATGGGGGCGTAATGCTGCCCGGCAGAGGAGGAGTAACGGATACCGCACAGTCAAGCTTGCCATCAAATTGTACGATCTGGGCACTCCTTACTCCGTCGAGCCCGCTTGTCCATTTACCGTCAGCCCCCATGACGACCGACTGCGGCTCCTGGCCGGAATAAACGGCAGTTGCCCAATTGGTATACGGAAGAGCCGAGCCGTCAAAAGCGGTGAACCCGCCAGTACCAAACTCCTTCCAGGCATCAACATACGTGCTTTGAGGGGAAGCAGCAGTTCCAAGATACTTGCCGAACTGGGTGAGGATGAACTTTTCGGTATCGGCGCTGTCAATCTTCACCGGCGTTGCCGCCCCGTACTGTCCGAGGGAGAGAAGGTTCTTCAGGGAGCCGGTGGCATCGCCGGTCATGGCATAGGCGCGGGTGATGTCTGCTGAAAAATCAAAAAAAGTTTCCAGTTCAGAGGCGCCGCCTGTCGCCGCTGACTTCGCAATGGCGTACGTCTTGCCGTTGTACTCCTTGAAGGATACCAGCGCGTCGCTATAGCGAATGGTCGTATTCGGATTGATGGTGTCCTGACAACTGACGATCGCCAAGGCTGTCTGCGGGATGCCTGTAAGAGCCATCATCAACAGCGAATAGATCGTTCCGTAAATGATTCGGATAATCATGCGGTTCTGCCTCGACTTACAGAGGTTTCTTGGCGCCGGTGGTACAGATGGTGTCTTTACCGGCGGTCCGTAATGTCTGAATCATGGTTGCAGCCTCGTTGAAATCGTTGATGCATTGGCAATCCATGACGATCTCTTCCCCGGTTCCGGTAGGACAGACGTTGTTCCGGTCACAGACACGGTAGAAGAAGTCATAGGATGTGGCGGGGATTCTGTTTGATGTAACGTCACCGGATATGGTGACCTGGGTGTCGCTCTTCGGAACTCTCGTCTTGCACGCCAGCTCACAGGCGGGCGACGGATCGCGAGTGGGAAGTGATATGCTGCCACTTGCATCGGTCCAGCTCCCTGATAAAAGCCTCTTGTCCTGAAAATCGATGCGTGCGCCATTGTCTGTGGTCGAAGTGGTGACCGAGCCGAATCTGGTGCCGATGGCGGAGAAATCATAGGTTTGGTTGCCGCAGACATACGTACGTTTCTTTTGCCACCAGTCACGGCAGATGGTGTTGGTACCGGCCTGACCGGTAAATTTCCGGCAACCGGGGAGTTGTCTCAGGCCGGTTGCATTGAAATTCAACGTGGTCTGCACCCCGTCAATCGTCTCGTTCTGCAAGCGGCAATCGGGATCGTTCTCCATGGTTGCGCACTGGTTATCCACCCCTTCGGCATACTGATCTTCCTTGATCAGGAAGTAGTAACTCCAGTTGAACGTCGGGTATTGGGCACCACCGCCAGGGCACGCAGTGCTGGTCAAAACCGGACTATCAAAGCCGTTGACGATACCGTCAACCGTTCCGGATCCGGAATTACAGCCGGGACCGGTGATACTTGAAAGTGTGAGGTTCGCCTGCATCAGTTTTTCCAGCTTGTTCGGATCTGGTGGTGCAATAGCAACGTCCTGAATGGTGTGCCAACCGTTGCCGCCAGGATTATCGTTACAGTTGTGGTGTGCTGCTCCCAATCCGCCCGGACCGCTATCCACGTACTGCACCTGGTATTCGGCCTCACTCACTTTGTGAATCTGGATGTAGATGAGATGGTCTGTGCATGCCTGACCGCTCCCCGAATCGTTGATTGTCCGGGTTGTAGTCTGCACGGAACTGTTGCGCGTAACGGTGCAGACGCTCGATTTTCCGCTTGCCTGTGAAGATGCAGCTGAATTGGCGATCTGGTAATAGAAGCTTTGCGGATCGTTGGACTGGGCAATGGCGGAATTATCCCTGGCCTGGGTCAAACCCGGCCAGTTTGAGTAATAGCCGCTCAAAGCGCTCACCGTTGGCGAGGACGCCAGGGAACTTATGGAGTTTGCACCGGTCGTCGTACTCCCCGTGACGCGACCGAAGTAGTCGATGGTTGTCAGGTCATAACTGACGTTGGTGATGGTAAGCGAGGTATTGCCGTTGTGAATGGCGTTGACTATACCTCCTCCAAGATCCTGGAGAATAACCGAACTGTTCGACCAGACAAGATTGCTGCCGCAACTGCTGTTGATACAGTAGCAACCGCCAAGGTCGGTTATTGAAGCGGCAACATCCACTATCTTCCCGTCCGCGCCAGCAGACCATTTGAAATACCGGCAGTGATTCCATGTTGCCGGATCACAGGCAATGTAGCCGTTGCCACAGACTCCTGAAACGGGATGAGGCAGGTTGTAGACATAATCGAACGCTCCATCGGTATCCAGATCCTGGCTGATCATCACTTTTTGCAGATCGCCGCTCCCGGCGGGCTGAATGAAGAGTTCCAGGAACTTTGCCGACGCGGGCGCCGTGAGATTCGCCTGAAAGCTTTGCGAACCGTCTACCGTCTTCATGAGATTCGACGGGCTCGTCATCGGCTGGGAGATGTTACGGTTCGCCATGTCCTGGTTACCGAACTGTGTAAGCGCCGACTGCGCCGACGCCGATCCGGCCGTTTTGCCGTCATCGTAGGTTCCGGAAGAGGCCTTTCCGGCCATAACGACAAGGATGAGGCTAATTGTTGCGATATTTTCTGACCATCTCACGGATAGCATCCTCATAGTTCATCCCCGCATGCACCATCATGTCTATTTCCGCAATCTCTTCGCCGTCGGAAGTGAAGGCATAGTACGAGAAGGGATCGACGGTGAGTCTTCCGACTCCGATCCCCAACGGCGTATCCATGAATATTTCGGAATACTTCGGCTTCAGACTCTTGGTCGACTTAAGGATCTGCATGGTGAAGTCGTCATAGTCCAGAACCCCCTGGTTTTTCGCTTCCTCGAACGCAGTAGATTCCAGGTAGAATTTGAAGGCGGAATTTTCCCGAATGACGTTGCCGACAGCTCCGAACCGGAGGGTATCAAGAACCGACTGCAGGCAGATGGTGAACGAGCCGTGATACTTCCTCGCCCTCCGGTACCCCTCCTCAATGACCTGTTTCAATGTCGAACTCTCACCCAGAAACTGCCATGCTTCGTCGAAACAGACCAGGCGCCGGTCGGATCGGTCGGACAGGTACAGATCCATGGTGACGGCATTGATCACCTGGAGAGTGACAACCTTGAAGAGAGCTTTCTTCGGCAGCAGGTGTTCAAGTTCCAGAACAACAAAGTCGTCGCTGGAAATATCGAAGGTGCTTCTGCCGTTAAAGAATTTCCCGAAGGCGCCGCCGCTACGAAAATCGGCCATGTTGAATGCAAGCCGAGTGGCCGCCTCCCTGATCTCGCCACCGGTTGATGAGTAGCTGTCAAAGTTGGACAGATATTCGTAGACTGTGTCGATGCAGGCCGATGTCCCTTCCTGATTCCATGCCCACCGTACGGCCTGGGTAATCAGGGTCATCTCCGTTTCACTGGGACTGGTGTTGCCGGACGAGAAGATCATTTGCGCCACGATCGGCGCGATGGTGGGAATATCATGTTCGACTTCGACAATGTGGGTAAACGGGTTGAGACAGACCTGGGATTCTTCCGAGAAGTCGAGGTATCGGGCGCCGCAGAGCGTGGTCATCTTCTTGTAGCTGCCGCCAATGTCGATCACCCTGATCTTGGCGTTCATGGCGTAGTAGTTGAACAGGAGGTAATTGAGAAAAAAACTCTTACCACCCCCGGAAGTCCCGCAGATCAGCGCGTTATGGTTGTTGACCCCCTTCTTGTGATAGATATCGAGCCCGAAGAGTTGACCCTTCCGGGCGGTAAAGAGCATGGCGGGCCTGCCAAGACCAGCGAAGTCGCCCTGAATCGGCAGGGTCACGGTGATGGAGTCCACAGGCATTACATGGTCCCGATCCAGGGTTTCCATATTCCCTTTCACATCATAAAAGCCGAACGGCAATGACAAGAGGAACAGGGGCATGAGAATCCCCTTGTCCTCCTGCATCACGTAATTCTGCCCTTCCCAGATACGCTTCGCCCGGGTTACCGATTCATTCACGAGCCCTTCATCGACGCCAAATACCCAGAGCGTCGGAATCACCTTAAGAAACAACGTGCCTCGTTCCAGTTCGTCTGCAGCCCACATATGCTCTTCCTGTTTTCGGGCAAGAGACGGAGCAAAGGAGCCGACCCCTTTCTGCTGCAGGATGACGTTGCACTTGGTGTGGAGTTTCGACTTCTGGTTCTTCATCAGAACATTGATACTGTAGAGGAACGGCGTCCTGATCTGGTCTCCGTCGGTAAGCTGCCCCATGATGCCGCCGAAGAGCTTGTTGGTCTGGATGACGGTCCCGGTTTTCGGATAGACGCGGGGTGTGATGCAGCGGAAATGTTTTTTCCCGATTTCAATTTTGGAAAATATCGTCTCCACGGGGGTCGAAAAGAACACCTGTCTGCGGATCTCTTTCGATTCATCGTAGGCGTAGTTGTTCTGCGATACTTCATCGTTGAACAGTCGGCGCGTCCAGTCGAGAAGGGATGGCGGATCGATATTCTCGGGATGAAGGCCCGCCCCCGCCAGGGTTTCCTGGATCGTGCCCCGGATCTCGCCGAGATTGAGCTTTTCCACCTCCGTCACCGGGAATTTGATTGTGAAGAAGGTGCGAAAATTCCTTACCGGTATGCCGTTAAGACTTGCCAGCCCTTCGGCTCCCCCTTCGTAAAACCGGGCAAGGTTGCCGTTAACCTCCCGCACCAGGCTCATATCACGTGATTTCATCGCCTTAAAGTCGTCGAGGATAGGTCTTACATGGGGGTCGGCATAAAGGATGAACTGTATGACCGTCTTTTCCGGAACGTTCAAGCGGAACAACGCCTGCAGAGTTGTGATAGTCGTCTCCCCTGCAAAACAGAGTGGTGAGCACTCCCACATCATCCCTACGGTGTCGTCCGCGTTGAAATAACATTTTTCCCGGTCGTTATAGGCGATCCAGGGAAAAAACATACCCAACTTGTCCCGTTCCGCCATGGATACAATGTCGTCAATCGCCGGTCCGGCCTCTGCGCCGCCGAATATTTTCGCAAGCAGACCCACGGCTATTCATCCTCCCCATCGGCAGTTACTGAATCCCCAAGTATCCAGCGCGGCTTGTCCACGAAAAAATAGACATAACGGAGCATGTAGAATTCGTTCTCCTGACCGGTGTACGGCAGGAGCAGAACGCGCATGACCTTCGGTGGAGCGACAATCGGGGTTTGCGGTTCCTTGAGAAGACCGCTGAACTTGTCAAAGAGCGCGGAACGGTACCGGTTGTAGTTCCTCTCCTCCGGGTTTCCGGCAACCGGAGCTGCAAGCGTTGCGCTTCCCACGGACGTGGCACCCATATTGGCGGGAGCGGCATCGGAGCAGGCGGTTACAATGCCTTCGCCATCAGCCCCGCTGTTAGTGGTTGTGCAGTCAGGTTTTGCCACCGGCTTTTCCACCTTGTTCTGTTCCTCGCTGTTCTTCTTACTTCCTGCGGCATCCTCCAGGTACACCTCACGGACCGATGCGCATTTTCCCTTGAAGGTATCAGGACAGCTGAATTCGCTTTGATAGGGGTTTATCAAGGAACAACCGCACAGAAAACCTGTTGCTATGATTAAATAGAGTGCTTTCTTCACTTAACGCCTCCCTTGCGAAGTTTCTTTATTTCCAGATTCACCCCTTCGCTGATCACCAGCGTCACCGGCTTTGCCGCGGAAACTTCAATGACCGGCATGGTCTGGTGCGCCAGTTCCATATAGAACTTTTCGATATCCTTGAACCCGCTGGCGAGGCCGCTGCCTACTCCTGCCTTGGCCAGGTCACTTGTGCTGACCGTCTGTGTAGTTCCCAACGGGCTTATTGCGGTAGTGGTGGCCGAAGACTTGAGAACGTCTCCCACGCCACCGAAGAAGCCGGCAATCATGGACCGGGCGATCATGCTCCCCATCTTGGCGACCACTCTGCCCCGGAGACCGATTTTCGAGTCCTGGTCAACCACGAAGCCCTTCACTTTTTGGTCTATGACCGCTCTTCCCTTCCGGTCGAGACACGACAGGGAAACCAGCAAAAGCTCCGCACGCTCCGTGGCAAGATTGCCTCTGCCATCCGCTATTACGTAACAACCCTTCAGATCGGCACGGACGGAATTGGGGAGAAAGGCAGGTGTCTTCACCTTCAGGAGCGCCGGAACCGGGTTACCTTTAGCGTCCGATGAAGTAGGGGCGTCCAAGCCACTGAGTAGAATCGCCTCCATAAAAGAAGGGGGTAAATACATGGCTGCCGGCTCTTTTTTTTTATCCTCGGAAGTTGGGGGCTTCGTCTGACCACTACTCGATACGAGTGAAATGTCACCTATCTCCGATTCTACAGGAGGCGCAGACAGAGCGGATTGATCCCCTGTTGGCATGGGCGGTAATAGCGGCAAGGGGAGAGTCCCCTTCACGTTCTGAGGAGGAACCGAAGAGAAAGCACCAGACCCTTTTGCGTTTTTCCGGTTGGTAGCAACGACTTCAGGGAGAGACTGCTGTCCGCTTCCTTGTGCGACTTGACCCGGAACAGGTGGTTGGACGGGAATAGGCGTTGCAGAGGCTACAGGTAAAGGTGTACTTCCAACACCGGCTGTGCCATTTTTTATTGTCTCCATCTGCTGTTTGAGCAGGCGATTTTCCTCGTCTTTACGAGCCATTTCTTTCTGGTTCTCGAGATACTGGCTTTTCTCCAGAAGTTTCGGCTCAAGCGCCAGATTCGTAGACTTTTTAGTATCCTGAGGCACTGTCTTTTCCTTGGTGGCAAAATAGCCCAACAGACTGAAACCAAGAAGCACACAGCCAACTGTTACTGCCGCTAAACTGCGGCGTTGTTTGGAAGTCAACCTGTCCCAGAAGGCTTTGAACTTATTTTTCATCATCGCCCTCCTGTTTTTCGACAGGGACTTTCTGTACGCCCTTTTCCGGAGAGGCATTTCTATCCTGTTTCGCGCTTTCCAAAACCGGCAGATCGGATTCCAATTTTCCGGAAAAGCCTTGCCGTTCACCCCGTTGTTCCACGACAAAGGCCCGGGCCGTGTCGCCGGGACGCAGGATGTGGCGTTCAAGCGAGACCGCCACCGGGTTTTCCGCCAGCTCAGTCCGGATAAACATCTTCTCGTTCATCTTGAATTCCGTGGTGCCGTCTTTCAGAGACACAAGGTATTCCTTAATCCGGAGTCCTTCTCCTTCCACATCCACAACCCGCTTCAGGACCATCCGGACTTCCTTGTATACTTCGATGCGTTTATCCGTTCTCAGAACGGTGTAGGATTCGGGAATCTGTTCCGTATAGACATCCTGGATAGCCTTCAACATGATCTTTTCGAAAGGAAGGCCCGAATAGATCGCAGCGTTGTCTTTGATCTTTCTCTCTTTCCCGGAGGAAAGCCTGATTGTCTGAGAGGGAACCCGCTGCGGAACTGCAACCATGGAGTAGGTATCATTACCGCACACTACATAGAGTTCCGTCGGAGTTGTGGAATAGACCAGTTTGTCACCTCGTTTAAGCACCTTGAATTTGACGAAGGCATCTTTCCCGGTGATCTTGATGACCACCCCTTTTTCGGTGGAGGTGAGTGCATCCTTGATCTCGGAAGAGCAGGAAATACGGTTCAAGTCGGAACTGGAAAGACGTATTTTGGTTGTTACCTCGGGAGGGATGACAGCTGGCCATTCCCCTTCATGACTCCCATCGTCATCCTTCAGATCAGACACGGCTGAGATCTTCTTTTTCGCATCATTGTGGTCAGCAGCCATTGCACCACGTTCCGCGGAATTGGCAATCGCAGGCAGCAGCAAAGCTGCAACTATCAGAGCCCTGTACATCGCGCCCCCTTCACTTTGTGTTTGAGTTGTTAATTCCGGCCGATTTTTCGTAAAGCCGGGTGAGAATGAACTTCCCATTGTCGAGCCGGTATTCGAGGATGTAAGAGGCTTGGACGATGTCGGCCTTCATTTCGCCGATATAGGTCATTTTTGCCCCCAGCACCTCAACCTGATTTTTTTCCGGGTTGTTGGTCATGGACTGTATGTGAAAGGCGCTGGAGGCCCTGGTGTTCTCGATTTTGTCAGCCAGTTCGTACAATTCCTTCCTGGCGTTCGGAAAGCCTGCCGGATCATAGACAGCAAGGAGTTCGCTGAACTGGCTCCTGGCATTGGCTGGGTTGTAGGTGAGAGCAAGATTCACTATGTAGCGGGTAAATTCCCGCAGATAATCTTCGTTTGCGTGATCACCGGTGATCACCACTTTTGAATTGATAACCGGCGGGACCAGGATCACCCGTTCTTTATTCATTGCCGTGACAACACAGACGGAGAGAATGAGAACTGCTGCCAAAAGAACCAGTATGGTGAATTTAAGCATCCGATTTTCGGCAAAGGTATTAGCAGCTTTGCTGGTAAACAACTTGAGTTCCACTCCTGTCTCCGTTCAGTCGATAAACTTGTTCTGAAAAAAGTGCGGATAGCGTTTAAGCGGCGCAATCCCGATAAAATAGAGCGTGTGGCGCAGCAAGCCTCTCGGATAGTTGTTCTTTAGACGGCTATATCCCCACGGAAGCAGAAACATTACAGACCAGAAGATTCCGCCGAACTTTTGCGCAAGAATGTATCCAACGACCAGAAAAGCCATGTCGTCAGGTTCAAAGAAGAGGACCTGGAACGGTTTGTTAAGGTACTGGGGAAAGCGGACTTCAATCATGCGATATACTCCTGACAGCCATGGTGAGATACGTGATAGTTGCTTTGGGGGGAGACCATCCCCCCAAAGCCGGTATTAGTAGACAGCACCCAGGGCAATGATCATGTTTGACGTATTGATAAGAACTATTGCTGCTGTCAGGCAGACAACGGCCGGGACGATCTTTTGCTGGACAAAAAGGATGATTGTTACCAGGAACAGAAGAATGGCGGCTATGGCGCCGAACGGCCCCTTCAACACCGTGGTAACCAGGAAGTTGTACGCCTCGTAACCGAATGAACCGGCTATCGGTGCGGTAATGGCCAAGGCCTGGGTTGCGAAGAAGGTAAAGATGGCAGCTACTGCAGCCATAAGAGATATTTTGTTGGTCCGATGATTTTTCATTACGTATTGCTCCTCCTTGGTCGGCTGGTTAATGTCTCTGTTCAAAGTTTCTCGCCTCTAACTGCGCTCCATCATCGTTGCACCTCCTTCCCCTCCAGCAGAGCCGTAATACGGAGGATGTCTGCTCCATTGACGGCCGTGCCGTCGATCCAGAGTGCAGGGGTGCCACGGACTCCCATGTCCTTGGCGACTTTCTCCATCTCTTCCAGCATGGCGTCATGGTTTCCGGTTTCCGGCAGCGCTTTTCCATCCAGGGTTCCGCTCACTACTTCCCGCAGCGCCTTTTCCCTGTCCATCTGCGACAGGATGTAGCGTGCCTTTTTTTCAGCATCGGGATGGATCTGTCTGAGAGGAAAGAAGAATACGTAGCGGGTTACGTCCGTCCGTTTTGCCAGGAATTCGTCCACCTTTCGGCAAAAGGGACAATCGGGGTCAGTGAATTCAATAACCTGACGCGGGCCGGAGCCGATTTTGAGGGCCTTGTCCAACGGGATGCTTTTCACTTTCTCGGCGAGAACCTTTTCCCGCATTTCCGCGGTCAGGTTTTTGCCATCTTTTGACCAAAGCTCGCCGAACATGAGATAACCATCCGGGCTGAAGTAGAAAACCTGGTTTCCGGCAACGATTTCAAAAAGCCCTTTAATCGGTGATTCTTTGACGTTGTCCACTCTCAGGTTTGGGAAGTTCTTCTTGAGGCTGTCCACCTCGGGTTTAAGGTTCTCGTTCGCGCTGGCAATACCCGCCGTCATGATTACGATCAATATCAGGCCTCCGATCCGGAGTTTCTTTTTCTTCAGAATTCTCACTATTCCTCCTTGTTTTGCGTGGTTATCTCAACACGCCTGTTGAGCTGTTTGTCGTTTGACACCGGACAGCATTTGCCCAGACCTTCCATTTTCCCCACCGATATCCCTTTCTCTTTCAGGTATGAAGCAACCTCCATTGCCCTTGTGAGCGACAGGCTCATGTTGTGAGCAGTGCTGCCCAGATCACAGGTGTAGCCCCGTAGATTGGCAACGACGCCGACCGGGATATTCCGGATAAGTTCATCAAGCTTTGATCGCTCCTTTTCCGTTATCTCCGCACTGTCAAATGGAAAATGAATTGCTCCCGCAGAGCAAGAGACATTCCCCATCACACGGCTGGATTTTGGTTTTACCTCCGGATTACCGGTAACCGGCTGAACCGGCCTGGGTTCATCAATGCTCATACGCAACGCCAGTTTGGGCGGTGCAGGGAGTATCGAGAGATGATCATCGGGACAATTTGAACAGACAACAAAAGTGTCGGTTTCCTGGGCCAGCGTTACACCAGGGGAAAATGCCAAGGGCCTCTGTTTTATTTCCGAGGCATTACCTGCCAAAGGGATGAGTAGTACGAGTCCGGCAATGGAAAGTTTTCCCTGCATGAGACCTCCAAAATTATTCGCTCACCTAGATAATCACGAGGGGGGGAAGGTTATTGCGGTGAGCTGGAGAAAAAAACATGTCCGGGAAATCGGGACTGTCTGCCGAGATGGTGTGCGTAATTTTGGTAACTGGTCGATATTTCTAATGGGCAGGATTTGAGTACCGGCAACTACGGCTTGATGAGATAAGGATTTAAAAAAATAATTCCCTTCTGTTTCGTATGGTTATCACACTTTTACCGCATGTGTTGTCACTGCTGACTTCCCCCCTTCGTGATTATTTAAATAGCAGGAAACATTTCGAACGGAGGCAAGACAATGAGCGCTTTGTTGAGACAACGTGACCTTATGGAATTCATGAACATATCGAGGGCAACACTCTGGAGAATACAGAGACATAAGAATTTTCCCAAGCCTGTGATTCTTTTGGGCTGCAAACGGTGGCGGCGCGAAGAGGTTGAAGCCTGGTTAGACGAGAAGAAGGAGGTACCTCAAATTATTGACTCTGCCAGTGCGACCGGCAACTGACGAAGGAGATAACTGTTGCACGACAAATACAGTCCCCATACAGACGGCTCCATCCGTTTCAACTCCAACGCAGCCGAGATCAGCGAATCATTTGAGCAGATACTGGCAAGCATCGCCGCCATGCCTAAATACCTTCCTGACTGGCCGGAGGGACAACGGGCGATGCCGAATGAAATCCTGAGATCGGCCCTTTTCAATTGCCGTAACCGTAAGCAGCCGCGGATGTTCATGAAGGACATTGAAATAGCCTTGATCGGCGATGGACAGGTCATCTATCGCGGAGAAGAGTTGCGTCAGGATGATGAGTTGGTCTGGCTGCACCTCATACATCTGATAAAGAAGCTCCCACTCGGCGAGTGTGTCGAATTCACCCCATACTCCTTTATCAAGTCGCTGGGATGGTCGATGAAAGGACAAAACTACGAGAGACTCCGCATCTGTTTCAGCCGCATGCAGGCGACGGCGATACGGATCCAATCGAAGCGTCTGGATTGTTTCATCAGCGTCTCGCTAATTCACAAGTTCAGATCCAGAAACGAGCAGATCGAGAATCTGTCACGGTGGCAGGTATGGGTAGGCGAGGAGATGCGGCTTCTGTTCGATGAGGAGTTCCTTACGAGAATGAACTGGGAACTCAGAAAATCACTACCCGATGGCATTGCCTCGAAACTCTTTGGCTACTGGGCCAGTCACCGCCAACCGTACCCGGTGAAGCTTGCAACCCTGGTGAAGCTTTGCGGTTCGGAAATGAGCACGAAGCATTTCAAAGTCGAGTTGAAGAAGGCTCTCGACCTACTCGGCACTATCGGATTCCTGGAAACATGGGAATTCAAGGAGGATCTGGTGGTGGTCAAAAGGAGGTATTGACCTTTGACCGACCGGCTATTGACCTATGACCGACCCGATATTGACCTTTGACCTACTGCTATTGACTTTTGACCGACTGATTTATTGACCTTTGACCGACCGGAACATTGACCTTTGACCGACCGGCACATTCTTAAAACGTAAATGGTTTAGAGATATTACAAAGTTTTCCACAGCCCTCTAACCATATTATAACCTTTTTTAACCAATAAAGGAGGAGCGTTTGATTGATCGGCAGGAAGAAAGATGAAGTTCTCATTCCCGAATGAAGCAATGAAAACCGTTATTTCGTATCTACGGCGAACAAGACAGACAATCACATGTACAGAAGGCACGTATTCTCTTGTCAGCGGAATTCCTAACAGCGACGACATAGAGCAGGCGAGCAGGGATCGGGCTGTTTCAATAGTTGAAAATGGTTCGATCGAAATTTGCGGAATCCAGATTCGTCCCGAGTGGGACACCGTAAGAATCCGGAGAAGGGTTGAAGACTATCTGAGAAAGAGCGCTTCACCAGAGGACATTATCCGCATTGCTTCATACCTTGGTGTGAAGCTGAAGTAACTCCCCCTCGTAGAGCAAAAACTCGGGCTTTACTGCATAAATATGCAGGAGGGACCAGTGCGTCTAAAACCGGACAGAAGGCAGTTCATCACCCGGCTTTAGTCCGCTGAACCTCAACAATAAATTTCGTCCTGGCACGGCCAGGCTCTGCACCTGGAGCCATGGCAAAGCCGGTCATCGGAGTACGTCTCCGAGGCCGGCTTTTTTTTATTTTAAAGGAGAGTATATGGATCATTTTGCTGCGGTTGAATGGGTCAAAAACAATGAGGCGGTCATCAAGGGGAACATTGTCAAGTATCGCAATTTTTCCCCATACGAAGAGTGCGACTACATGCAGGAGGCTTTCGAGGCAGCAATAATTGCCACCCAGCGCGTCAAAACAAAGGATATCTCCTTTGAAGCGGCTTTCTGGAAAATATTTCGCAGGCAGATAAGCCTGTTTACTCCGAATCCCGACGACAGCTCGAATGGTTCGAATTCGATACCTTCACATCTCTGTTCGGTTGACCTCGATACTGTCTCCATAAAGCAACGACCACGGAAAAAGAGAAAAACGCCCAACATAGAGTCGATCTATAACGCGGTCTCTCATTTTCTTACGGAGAAGGAACGGCAAATCCTCTACTTGGCCTTGGGTCTTGCGGATGAAGGCAAGCTGTCAAATTACGAAATTGCCGAGCGTTTTGGATGTTCAGTCGCAAACATCCGTGACATTCTCGGCAGGGCAAACAGAAGGCTCAAAGGACTTGTCATGGAGGGGACCATCGACCCAAGTCGACTTCGATAGCACGTTACCGACTATGGCGCCATAAATGGTTCCATTTTGGTATCCGGGATTTAAGTATCCAATATTGGGTACGGTTTCAAATCCATAATCGTCGCCATAATCGGTTTTTTGTTGCCTGATCGCCAAAAAATGCACCATTTTTGTTCCCCGTCCACCTTCCCCCCTTCGTGATTCTTTATGCAGGGGGATTGAATCTCCCATTATCTGCACCAAAAAGGAGATTTTCATGGATGTGCTGGTTTGTGATCTCGGTTTCTCATCAGCGAAGTGGATCTACAACGAGCGTAAAGGGAGAGTAGTTTCTGCCTTCAGCTACAACGGGGAGAATTTGCTTATAGGGGAAGAAGCGCTGTTGTCATCCGGCTCTTCTTACCTGAAAACAATGGAAGAGCTGGTCAGGTACTACCCGGTTTTCGTCGAACATTGCCAAAAGGTAGCGGTGACCGCAGGAGACTTACTCCTTGCCGTTGGACTGCCATATTCATTTTGGCAAGAGCAGCACAGACCTGGTGGGGCGGTACCCTCGCTGGCAAAGTCGTTGACCGGTGGCGCGGTCAAGGAAGTTGCCATATTCCCACAAGGCCTCGGCGGACTCAGGGACTACCTTGACTCATTGCCTGAACGTCCAACGGGAAACGTACTTGGCATCGATATCGGATTTAACACTATCATCTTCACGTTGTTCTCTCCCCAAAAGAAACAGATTATCTACGGCAAGACCCTTAACAAACGCGGGGTCTATCAGATGGCAACGAGTTTTCTGCTGCCACGCATCAAAAGCCTTGCTCCATCAGGTACCTTCACTCCTGTCGAAATTGCCTTCTTGATCGAAAAGGGCTATCTCCAGTATGGCTTTGAGCGGCACGATGTCACCAAAGAGATCCACGAAGCCGGCGTCGCGTATATCGAGCATATCATCCGGGATATTCAGGGAGAATTGCAGGCACACGTGGGGATGCATGCTGATTTTGATCGAGTCCTGCTGTTCGGAGGGGGCGCTGCTCTGCTCAAGGATGGATTCCCGGCCAAAAACATTGAAGTCGTTATCCTGCCCGAGCCTGAATTTGCCAATGCAAGGGGTTTTCTGTCACTTGCCGGTGGAAAGTGAGCTTGATATGCCCCAGTACACCATCAAGCTCAACACATACGATCCGGCCATCGTAGAGGTTTTTGAGCGATTACGGAAAAGCAGGAAGCAGGCGGCATTCACCCATGAGGCGCTTAAATATTTCCTTGCATCGGAGAAGGGGGTACAGGTGCTCGACCTCATGAGCCTAGACAATGTGTCATCTTTACAGCCAGCACACAAAGCCAATCCGGTTGAGTACCCCCAGGATTCAGTTCCCAAAGCACGGCGCGATTTTCCATCACCTACCTCCAATCTGGCAAAAGACTCTTGCTGTGATGTTATGGAAAAAATTCTGAAGTAGTCCCGGGAGAAATCTGATGACGGATGGTAACTGTCTCGAGAATAGAAATGATGGCTCCATATTGGTCCCCAAAATGGCTAACCAAAATATACCCGGAAAAACATCCAAAAATGGATCAACTCGGAAGCGAATCGGCCGGGAATTTCTCTATATACATTTATGAAATAAATGTGATCTATAACAGACTTTAGGACG
>Ga0118677_10000984_pt2 | contig 48981 bp, 33 predicted proteins | sample AliMusrvi5mmetaG_FD_86154 | JGI IMG/M metagenome (GOLD analysis project Ga0118677, IMG submission 86154) | reverse complement strand
CTTGAATGACTGAATAAAAACCATATCCGCTCATGAAATTCCGAACCCGCTTTTTGTTTAAATTCGTATAATTTATATTTCTGAACAACCATATGGATAACCAGGTAGTTAATCCGGTAAAAAGAATTTGAACAATCCAAAAAATTATGCTCCCATGCACAATCAGTTCATAACTGAGATACCATGTTGTATAAAACGGAAGCTGTAACCATAGTATACGAACAGAATTCATGATAGAGAATTGCAATGTAGCCATTTTCCGTTGTGTAATTGTAATACTTTCGCTGTTGTTTATCTGTTTAATGGTGAAAATGTCTTTTATATATAAAAATACTGCAAGACCTGTACTGAGCAAAATCATACTAAGAGAACCCACGAAAAAAAATTTCCCCAAAGACCCTGGAGAGTATAGAATACTAAAATAAATAAGCATGAACATAAAGGAAATCCATCCCAAACCTAACACAATCCCAATTGTTTTAGGAAACAATAATAATCTAAGTTTTGATTTTGCCTTCTTTATTTGTATCGTTTCAAAAGACTGATCGTTCATGTCTAAAAAAGTCTCCATCTCATTGGTAGGAGAATTCCATATTCCTTTTAAATATTCGTCTTCCATTTCTCTAATTTTTATAGTTTAGAATCTTTTGTTTTAACTTATCTTTTATACGACTAATCTTTGTAGCAACATTCGTTTCCGTAATGCCTAAGATTTCTGCTATATCTTTATAGCTTTTTGCTTCTAAAAAGAGAATTATCAATGCCCTGTCAAGTTCGGTCAACTCATTAATGCATTTTTGTAATAGCTTCCTGGTTTTTTCATATTCATTTTCATAATCAACATTTTCATAATCATTATCTTCAATATCGATCAGATTTTCCGTGAAGGAAACTAATGCGTTTGCACTTTTACGCTTTCGGTAAAAAGATATTGCTACATTCAAGGCAACCCTATACATCCAGGTGGAAAATTTTTGTTCGGCATGAAAAGTTTTACCAGATCTCCATAGCTGATAAATAATTTCCTGGGCTAAATCTTCCCTATCTTCCCTATCAAGACAATACGAATTGCATATTTTAAATACAATTCCCTTATTCTCTTGAATGAGTTTTATTAATTCTTTTTTATTATTTTGGATATCCATTACTGTCAAATAACGTTCTTTTAATAATTATTCGCAACATGGTTAAGAAAATCACAATCTTATAAAAAATTAATAATTAATTTGATTAGAGGGAAAATCTCTTGATTTGCAGGCAACATTAATAAAAGTTTTTGTTGGTGAGCCATGGAGCGCTTCACTATCAAGGCACACGAAGCTTAAATAGAGTCTGTCCATACAATCGAAGTTCTTAAATAAGTGCGTCATTGCGATCCCGAGACCTCGGGATCGTAATGACGATTCGATTTACATTTTACTACTTTATAGACAGACACTAAATAATTGCAATGCTTTTTAAATTGGTACTTCCGCTCCAATAAAATTTATATGATTTCGTGTAAAGCTTTACTATTTTGGCTGTTCTTCAAATGCCATATTTTTTCTTTACAAATGCAAACCACTGTTTGGTGAACTCCTCGTCATTCATGTTCAAAGTCTGCTGAATATTTCCATTATTTTTAATTAGTGCGTTTAATACGTCACTCCCTTTAATTTCAACAAGATATTCAGCGATAAAGTAACCAACTTCATAAACGTATGGTTTTGACAAGTCATTTAGTTCGTTAAGTGTTGGAGGTTTTTGACTTATAAGATAAGTAAGATTCCGTAGATCAGATGTTTGATTTGACTCATAAATAGCGACAGCTTCCCATAGCCAACGTGGTTTATTTGGAATGGTCGGATTGATATGTCCCGAAACACAGTGAGCAAACTCATGGATAGTACCCCTTATCGTGGTCTGGTAATCTTCGGTTGGAACATTAGGGGAGAGCATATGAATTGCTGAATCAGGGTGCGTAATTCCATTTACCCATGCAGGAACTTTCGGGCCAAAATTCATAACTTTGCGGAAATTTTCTGTATCGGTATAATAATGGATGCTCACAATCTGAAGCTCCGAAGATTGGAGGTTAGTAATTATCCGCGTATAATTATTCTCTACACTGTCTGCAATTTCTTTGATGTTCTTATCATCTAATTTAGTGTAGAATATTTTAAAATGTTTGGTCTTATAAATCCGGGCTTCCAAACTTGTACAACAGATAATTAAAAGAATCGCAATAATGAATTTCATAGCTCTTAATTGTCAATTATAGTCTAAACAGGTTTGTCTAAAAGTTCTCACATAACGTTGAGCTGTATAAAACGTTGGGGATTTTGGATATACAAACCTATCAACAAATAAGGACCTTGCCAGCGAGCAATGCATTCGGCATTCCACTTTAACCCCAATGTTTTATGGCTGCGTATTTTGCAAAGTAAATTATTCAATTCCAATCAATTCAAGTCTTTTGCTGTTAAAATCACTTAATCTAAAATACACTGAAATCTTATCCTTTGTCAGTATTTTAGAGATCAAATCATTCATGTGTTTTGAGTAATATAAATTGAAATCATTACCGTCAAGAGTCAGTTTTATTTTAAAATCATCAGAGAATTGAGGGTCTGTATCAATTGCATATTTGTATTTTGTATCACCGGTTGTATTTGAATGCTGAATTTTAAAAATCTTTCCATTTTCAATATTTGAAAGTTTATCAGGCTTGTACGATTTCCAATCAACATCAATCACTTTTGCATTAATCAAATCAATTGCTTTATTCACTCCATTATAAAATTCTCCCTTTTTAAAATAGGGTAGCATCTGGTCTATAATCTGCCTGGATTGGTTATCTGTAATTATCCATTCAAGACCATATCCGTTTAAAATCTGAAGTCTACTGTCATTTTTTGAGAGTAGAATTGTTATTCCGTTGTTTAATCCTTTTTTCCCGGTTGGATATCTAAGTGATAAATCTTCCCCATAATCTAATGGTGTCTTACCACCTAAATCCATTGTTGTAAATATCAATATCTCAACAGAACTATTACCTTTTATATTTTGCAATCTATTTGACAATTCGGATTTCTCGCTGTCGTTGAAAAAAGCTCCATTATCAATTATCAATTGACTTTTAACTGTTATGCTGAAAAAAATCAGCAGTATAAATGTTGTAATATGTCTCATAAGTGTTCTATTTTATATTACACAACTTTGGAAGCTACCCCCATAGGCAGATTGCGGCGGATTTCATGTCAATCCCGGTTAACCGGGACTGAGCGGAAAGATACACACCAAAAACCATAGCCGCCGAACCTGCCGTGTAGCTGATGTTCAAGCGAAACCCTCCGTTTCGCTTGAACATCTGTATACCAGCAATTGTGTTTATATCGGCATTAGTTTAAAAGGCTAATTTGCATATATTTATTTGTGGATATTGCGCTCTTGAGTATTGGATAATTAATCTCGCGATTTTTGATTATAAGTTGTTATTTTTCTCAAATTTACAGAATACTTTTCATAACTGCACTGTTTTTGTAAACTATTTAACTTATCCAACAGACAATAGCCACCAAAACACCACAACACGAAGTTTCTTCTAAGAAATAAAACTAAATTCAATGTCGTTTAGTTAAGCCGCCAACCCCAGGCACTCGGGGTCCGGTCAATTGGGAAACCCTGTTAGTGGTTGAAAACCCCGATCCAGAGCATTCGGGAATAAACAAAAAAACTTAACTAAACGACATTGAAAATTAATTCGTTAGAGTTCAAGACAAATACTTTCCGAGTAGTCGCTCTTGTCTTTGGAGCCAAAAAACAGGTAAATATGAGTAGCAGGAGACGCAAGCGCTGGCAGTTCAAACGAACCATGTAATGCATTTCTAACAATGCCCGTTTCCAGCAACGCCGAATATAGACCACTTCCTGCACTTACAACCATCAACTCATCCTGAAGGTGAAGATCCTGTTCCCATTTCACTTCGATGACGGAACTTCCCGCAGCCGCTCTTTTGGCAGTGATGCCCTCTGGCAAGGTCAGTTTACCCGTTGAAAGCTTAATCAGTTTGGGATCCAACAGGCTGCCATCTTTAGCGAAAGCAGGCGAATTGGCTTTCTGGAACAACCGAAACCCGCTGGTATTGACCGCAGCAGGATTCCATACCTGCGGAATGAGCCCAATTTTAAACAGGCCGCAAAACTTCATGATTTCTTTAAAACGCTTCTGGTTGAGCAACATGGCCGGCGTACTCGAATCCTCTTTACGTTTTGGAGCGCTTCGCACATAGGTTTTACCGTAGCGCTGTACATAGACCTTATCTCCAAACTTTCCCGAAAGTAATGTTTCTAAACCCTGTATTACCTTTGTCATAACTATGTTTTATTAAATTTGATTATAATTCGATACAAATATAATAGGTACATACGAATTCTTTTTGTATTTGTTACGAATTTGTATCGAATTATATAAAAAACTGGTAGTACAGTGGTAACTCAAAGGTGAAAAATATCTAAACGGAATTCCCTAACAATTCAATAATCGAATACAAGGAAAAAACAGACCCTATGTCGGAATATTTGGGCAATTAAATTATGAGATTTATAATTGCAAAACTCTGGTACCGTTAGTCACATAATATTTATTGAAAGTAATCACACTGTCGCAAGACATGCCGTTGGGTATGCGACATGAGGTCAGAGGACAATTAATGTGTTGCGGGTTACAGTATTGTTCTTAAAGGGACAATAGAGCCTATGACCCCTTAAGTTATTCGAAGCTTATTAGAAGGTTATTCGAAGGTTATTCGAAGATCGTTCAATTTTATTCTAATAATCATCGAATAAGTTTCTAATAACTAATGAATAAGTTTCAAATAATTTTAAGACCCGATGTATGGCCGGTGAATGGGAGAACCAATCAACACTTAAACCTTGAACAGACAATGGTTTTTTGAATCAATACAAGGACCTGATGGAATCTGATCCATCAATTTTAACCACTATTTAGATCCATCCGGTTTTTCAGCAGACCCTAACTATTGTGTTTCTATCGGCACAAAGTACTGTTGAGTATCTATGAAGGGTTTTACCGCTTCTGTGGTATTGAGCTTTTCGACGATCACCTTTTCGTTCGAACGCGCTAAAGCTTTTTAGTTCAGTTATTCAACCACCACATACATGGCATTGCATGGAAGCGTAAGGCTTACTTTTCCCTTACTCTTGTGTAGGGGCACAGTAGCGATTGCATAACCTCCGGCATCCAGCAGACTGGCCTTCTTCAAACCCGGATTGGAGATTTCTATTGTAGCCTGGGTGTCGTCGGCCTTCCAGGGCATTGCCCCGGTATTCAGTATCTTGAATCCGTGCAGGCTTTGGTTGTCGGCCTTGAAATCGCCTTCTTCTTCCTTCCAACCGGTAGGCTGATAAATGGTCCCCACCTGTATCAGGACCTTCGTTGACTTTGCGATGGGTTGGTTATCCATGGCTACCACCCAAATGGCTGCATAGTTATTGTTTGTGCTGATCTGTACATTCCCTAAGCTAAAGGTTTTGCTGCCCGAAAGGAAGCCACAGATTCCGCAGGCTTTCTCAGAAACTACCTTACAAATGCCCTTACCGTAATCCCATTCCATTTCGCCTGACGAACTCCTGATCAGCTTCTTTTCAGGATCGATCCATTTCGACAGATCAGGGCTTATACGGGTCCTGGAAGCATCACCCCCATAGACAACCTCCACCTTACCGGTGAGAAAGGCAAGCGGTGATATTTCTGATTCAGTTCCTTTACTGAGGGTATTTTTGGTATCACGGTTGGGATCGAAATTGGTTTCCTCAATGATTGGACTGACTTCCCTGTTCCATAGTTTATTCATTGGCTTTTCCTCATGCACCACCACCTCGCCGGGTTTAAGATAGCCCTGGCGGTAAAGCAGGGAGTTGGCGGGAAACTGTCCGATGACTCCGGGTACGGAACAGGTCCATCGATTCATAGCACGTTTCCCTTCAGCATCTTTTGTAAAGTCTAAGAAAGGATCACGGGTATAATCCACCCCCTCACAGGTGAACCAGTAATAGGCATCGAAACCGGTAATCGACTCTAGGATTGAGATCAGGAAAGGGCCTTCAGCCGTGTATTTGTGCGGAAGGTTCCATCCGCTTTCGGTGATCACAAAGGGATGGCCCGCAACTTGCTTTACATTGATAGGTAACTTCTGGGGGTTCTTCAGGGCCGAATGTCCCATGTAATGATCTCCCGGATCGATCCGCCAGCCATTGTTCTCACCAAAATGTCCGGGATCGTAATAGCGGTTGAGTGCCATCACCTCGTTCGAGGTATTGGTCCATCGTTCCAGATCAAGCAACCTTGACGGACTGGCGGTTGTCCAGTTCTCCGCATTGATGATTTGTTTGCAACCCAGCACATTCTTGTAATAATCATGAATTCCGTGGTAAAAATCGTATTGCGTATCGGCAAAAAACTCAACCTGATCGTGCATACGGATGGCTTTGTTTCCTGAAGCAGGCTGCGTCATTTCATAGAAAGGAATGAGATCAACTGTCTGGTTGTTCAGATTATCTGCCGGAAGAGCGGCATCACCCCAGGCCGCAAAAGCGCTTGCCAGGGTACCGTATCGCTTGTTGAGCCAACTGATAAACTTTGCAGTAACCATCTTTTTCATGGCTGGATTCTTGGTTTGCATGGTCCAGAAGAAGACGCCATCCTCGTTCATGATCTGGATAATTCCAACGGCAGGCTCATCTTTCAGGGCAATGCCGGTATATGGATTCTTCTCGGTATAAAGCACGCGTACCCATGCCTTGTAGGCATCCTGCAGCCGGTCGTTGAAATACATCACTCCCCACAAATCATCCTTATCGGAATAACCGTCGATGCCCCATTCTTTGGGAAGCCAGCCACCCATATGCCCGTTGTGTGGCCAAAAGGGTGAGATCGTGGTGTAAATCCCCTGCTTTTTCATGGCAGCGACGACCCTCCAGATGTTGTTGATCGTTTTGCGGTTGACATCATAAATGTCGGTTCCTTTTCCTGCAGGGCTAATCGATGCATGGTACCGTATCATGTTGACCCCCATATGTGCCAGGAATTCTGCATGACTGGCTAAATCGGCATCGTTCAACTCTCCTGCATCAGTATTTACAGGCCAGAAACGGATGGGCTTATCGCCGGCCATGAAGCTCTCGCCATCGTCTGACAGCCTGATGAAGCCATTCATGCCTGCCGTTTCTTCATTCAGGAAACGAAGACTGAGCAAGGGTTTTTCTGAAGATTTATGCTCAGGGAATATAAAATCATGAGTGCCTTTCTGGGCCTGGGTAGTCAATGAGACCAGGAGGAACAGAATAAAAATTACTTGTTTCATGTGTTGGTTTAGGTTTTAACTTAATCGGGTTGGTTCAATACTAAGCAGTCTTTCCTTCTTAATTGACTACGATTTTGGTGGTGTAGTTTACTTCAGTACCTGTAATATTCAACAGGTATACCCCATGGGAAAATTTAATGTTCACCGTGTTAAGGCCTTCTGACAATATATTGGTTGACAATAATCTTCCGTTTATATCCGTAAGCCTGGCACTTTTAGCTTTTAAGCCATTGGGGATTGATATGGTCAGTTGCTGTCCCGATACCGGGTTGGGCATGACTTTAATCTCGTTTTGCAGGATCTGGTTGATGGCTGTTGCCGGTTGCTGAACGATATTAATATTCTGCGTTTCATTACAGCCCAGGATAGAGATTGCTCCTGAACGTGTTCCTGAAGCTAAAGAAGGCACAGTGACTGTTACCGCATTGCCCGCAACCAGATAAGTGAAAAAGGTTCCTGTTTTTTTAACTACTTCAAAGCCATTTGGGGCATCAATAGTGAAGGATTGTGTTCCGCCTTTCAGGTCAAAGTATAGGGGATTGGAAGAAACGGTCATCGTACAGAGTTTTGCGCCTCTCTCAATAGCCCCGGCATCGCGTTTTCCGATTGGCAGGTTTCCTCCAAAATCACGAAGAAAGGGACCATTGAATTCCCATTTATACAGTTCGTCAATGGTTGTTTTGGCATCGGCAAGTGTTCCTTTTGAGATTCGGATAAAGTCAACAGTTCCGGAAAGATAGTTGCCAGTACTGTTTTTCCCGATCAGTAAATCAGCGGCATTGGTCAGTGAGGTAGCCGAAGCAGGCATAAGCCCACTGGTAGCTCCGTTTGTCAGGACTCCGTCAATGTAAATCATTACCGTCAGCGTCTTCCTGTTTACTTCGGTTAGAACATGGTGCCAGCTTCCGTCATTAATTGCCACAGAACCGGACTGGCTGAATGCGCTGCTGCCATTGTTCAGAATGCTGAACTGTATGTTTCCTGACGCATCCACTCCTAACTGATAGCCGTATCCTGAGCTTGCGGTTTTGGAGATCAATACTCCGCCGGTATGCCCTGCCACTGTTTTAAAATAAGTTTCAAGGATAAAACTGTTGGTGGTCATGTCTACATTGTTGCAGATGGTTTGGCTGGTTACTGCGTTTTTCAGATCGCAATAGGTTTGTGTGCCATCAAAAACCAGAGCCCCCTGAGTAAAATCTTCCAGATTGCCTTTAACAAAGCTTCCGGCATTCAGACCATAGGCCTTCAGGTGGTTCTTTGGGAAGTCGTTATAGCTTTCACGATTAACAAATTCACTGGTGAAATAGAAATTTTCACCCTTGATCAGGCTTGAATCAGAGGCATGCTTGTAGAAACCCCACTCCCCGACTACGGCTTTCAATGGAAAGGGAGCAAAGAACTTTACGCCCTGATCAATCAGTTCACTGGAAGCCGTTGGCCTGAAATCACCGGCAGACGGCTTTTCAAATACTCTTTTGGAAGTTACATATCCAACCTGCCCGACATCGGGAACAAAAGAATTGAGTTTCGTGACAAAGTCGTTGAAATTGTAACCTGCAGACGATCCACCAGACAGGAAATTGCTTAAAAAGGCGCTTCCGCTGAAGAAATTATTTTCAAAGGATTCAAAAGGAATACCAGAGGCCATAGTGGTGTGGTTAAACTGTCTTGATGTGCTGTCGCTCACATTGGCCAGGTAATAATACTGACCATTCAGCGCCAGGTTTCCATCGCCCGAAGCGGTCAGCGAATTCAGATTATAGGCTACATTGTGCACATACATGTTGTAATAGCCCAATACCATCATATAGGCCGCCGCATTGCGGTTAAAGCCAGTTCCTTTCACTATATTGTTGAACGCATATTGTTTGAACGCTCCATCCCAATAAAAAGCATAACCAAGCGACACAACGTCCGGTCCCCAGTTGTAATGCCAACCTTGGGCATCCTCCGAAATATTGTTATAAGTAAAGGCCGGGCCACCTTGCCAATTCTCAATACCGCCGTAATCATTCACCCCCTGCAACGAATGGGACACTTTATTGTGATGCACCAGTCCCCTGATAAAAGGAATCGTAGTGCTCACCCCACTGGCTTTCCCCCAGAAAATAGTGATCCCGCTTCCCCAGGTGTGTTCAATAATATTTCCAGCTATTTCCCCAACGGAAAGGTATCCTGAAATGGCGGGGATGGAACTGTAAAACCAACCCAGGTGACGGGTTCCGTTCTCAAAAATCTTATTCCGAAGTATGGATACCTCATCGGGACCATTGAGCAGGATGGAGAAGTCATCCATGAAGTTCATTTCATTGTCTGTAATGACCAGGTTTGTACCCGTACCGTTGGCCATGATTCCTCCATTTAGGTATTGAAACTTGCAGTTTTTAATGACTATGTTGGAGCTGTTCAGAATATTGATGGTCGGAACGCCGTCATTCACGTCATACCTGCGATAATCGTAAGTGGTAAACCCGATGGTTAAACCGCTGATTTCAATGTTATTTCTGGATGAGATATTGATCAGGTTAGTTCTGGAAGCAATTTCAACGGTCGTCGTGTTCGGATCTTTATCCCCTTCAAGCCGGATAAATATCCTATTGGTCGTATTGTCAAAATAATACTCTCCCGGGGAATCCAGCATGAATGGTGTATTCTCGACGTAATACTTGCAATCTTTCCCTCCGAAATTTCCCTGGGCTACTGTGATTGTATTGGTAGCGGGATTATAGTCCGTAATCTTTTGCCTCCAGAGCGTTGCCATGGTAATGGCATCTTCAATGGCCCAAACATCGCCACCTTTGTAATAGTTGACATCGGTTTGTACCAGGTGGTTGACATCGGTTAAGGTCAGCAAGTTATTGACAGTAGCCTTGGCGGTAAAAGACCACCATTTTTGCATAGGCTCTTTTGGGGTGTCCACGAAATTGGGAGACCGGGCCAGATGGACCCTTTTGATGCCTGCATCAGTTATTTCCGCTACCACCTTGGTCAGATTCTCAAGGGCTCCGGTAGATTTGTACCAAACCATCTCAGGATTGGGAATGGAAGGAGCAATCGTTGCATTGGCTTTTAACCAACCATTAGTTTCTTTCACTGATCCGTAAATGGCCGCTTCACCGGTTCCCCAATCAGGATCTGAAGTCAGCCGGATGGGGTTGCCCACTGCGCCGGATTCTTTGGCATTCAGCACCCCACGGTATATGACTCCGCGTTTAAAGATAAAGGTTTGTATTCCGGAACCTGCCAATGCATTTGAGGTTGCAGCAGTATCCCAGGGATGATGTTTCCATGCTGTTGCGGTAGATAAACCATCATTGGCATCGTTTCCGCCTTCAAAGTCAATGTACCGGAGGGATGATCCTTTTACGAGCTGGAAGGCCTGTGGAGCCCATGCCAGATCGCCGTTAGGCAGCACCGTTGCCTGTTGGGTTTCCCAGGAATACAGGGTTTCTCCGGATAGGTTTTTAGAATTGGTTTGCGCAAAGACACAGTTATAGATCAGCAATAGTATTGCCGGAAGTAAATGTTTCATGTTGGTTAAGGTTTAGGTTTTCGTTTCGATAAAACCTTCAGGACTACTCAGATCATCACTTCAAATATGCTTCCCTGAAGATTCTGACAAGATAACCAGAAACAATCAGGGAAGCAATAAATCATTCATTTATTTTATCTGCATATACTCCAGATTTTCCTGGCAACAATTACTCCCCAGATTGAGATAAAAACCAGCGTAAATAGAAACAGAAAGAGCATACTGTATATTGAAATGTTCTTCTTGAAAAAGAAAATTTCAGAAATGTACATGAGAAGCACAAAAAGGCAGCTATACAAAACTCCGTATGCAATCGGCATAAAGAAAGTAAACTTGTATTTACCAGAGTTTTCGGCTTCTTTAATCATCTTAACCAAACGCTTATTTGACAGATCACCATCCTTTACAGCAATGATATCTGTCTTTAACTTTCTGAGTTGATAAAGAACAAGGACTATAAATACGGTTAACAACACCGTTGTCAATAGTCCATTAAAAATATTCATAGGGTTGGATAAATGTTTCTATTGTTACTATTGTTGCTATTGTTTCTATTGTTTGTGTGCTTAATAACATTTTCAACTATATAAACATTTGAAACTATAGAAACAATAGAAACATTTTTTTAAACTAATAGCCCCATTTCTTCATTACTTCGAAATCTTCTTTAATGCTTTGAACCGGGGTTTGTTTTTGATAGGATTCCTGTTCAACAATAAAGACTTTAGCACCCTGCTTGCGGCTAAGATCGATGACTTCTTTGGAATGAATGATCCCTTTGCCGAGAACGCAACTTTCGAATTTCTCTTCGTTGGTAGACGGGATTTCATCCTTGACGTGAATCAGCTCAAACTTGCCGGGATATTGATTCAATACATCTGCTGCTTTTGCTCCGCCAATATACATGTTGCCAATATCCAGCTGCAAGGCAACCAGGTTAAAGTCAATCTTCTTCATCATCAGATCAAATATGCGGGTATTATTCAGTTTTTCGTTGAATTCGAACCAATGGTTATGGTAGGCAAACTTCATTCCTGATTTCTGACACAATTCACCGCACTTGTTGAAAATCTCCATATGATGCATCAGATCGTCATAGTTCTTACGGACACTCTCGTCTATCCATGGACTGATGACATATTTCTGACCCATAAAAGCGGCATCTTCAACCGTTTGTTTCCATGCATCGGTAAAATCCTTTTTGGTATTATCCCAATGATCTTTACCCATGACAGTATGGCCGCTAGGCATTTTCATACCCAGATCGGCAAGTACTTTCTTAAAATCGGTGGGAGTGTAGCCATAGAATTTCCGATCGATGTAGTTGGCATGTTCTACATTTTTATAGCCAATCTTTGCAACCTGGGTAAGGGTTCCAAGAGGATCTTTCTTCATGTCATCGCGAACAGAATAGAGTTGAATACCTAGAATTTCGGATCCGGGTTTACCGGGAGCAGCCCATGCTGTTTTTGACAAGAGTGCGGTTCCTGCAATCAGAACTGCACTGTTTTGAATAAATGACCTACGTGATGTTTTCATTGTGTTTATTTATTTAGGTGATGAATAGATTTTATTTTGACTGATGAATCAATGCTTTAGGGAAACCTTTTAGCCAAACGTTTTTTTCAATATCATACGCCTTAAAGATAACTCCAAAATCGAAATAACTCCAGCTAAAGTTATGCAATTCAAAGCTTCGTGTAACATAGTCGGTCCATATTAGCCTGTTTGTTGCATCAGCATATATAATTGCCCCAAATTCTCCAATGGTAACAGGGCGATGATGCTCTTTTGCCCAACTTTGAATCTTCAGCATATCTGATTCTACCATATTCTTTTGTTCCGGAGTGGCAGTCCACGTGGTACCTAACCATTTAGCTGAACCTTCAACCCAATGAGCCCCCTGGTGTGTAAACGGATAAGGCAGATAATATCGTACACTCACGATGACATTGTTCTCACTTTCAGGAATCACAAGTTTGCCAATCGATTCGTGATATCCATAATCGGGAACATCAATAATCAGCGTGCGCTCCTTGTCAATCTTTCGGATTGTTTGCAGTATCGATGGGATCATTATATTCCACTTGTCTGCAGTCAGGTTGCTATGCGGTTCATTGAGTACCTCAAAAAACAGTTTATCAGGATTAGTACTTTTATAATGCACGCTCAACTGCTCCCATATAGCCAATAACATGCTCTGATAGTTTTGACTATCAGGATTATCGTATAGATCGTTGAAATGATGAATTGTAATTATAACGGCAAGTCCGCGACTGGTACACCAATTTACAACAGTATCCACCCGTTTAAGGAAAACTGCGTCGATGATATATGGATCGTTATAACTTGTATGAGCGGACCAGCAAATGGGAAGTCGGACGGAGTTAAATCCTGCATCCTTTACTGCTTGAACATATGATTCTTTAATCGTTAGTCCCCATTCACCTTCAGAGGGCGCTTCGAGGGCGTTACCAAAGTTAATTCCCCTGCCCAGAATGATATTACGATTGAAGGCAATCTGGCTGTCTGATTCATTTGTCAAGGAAGTCTTAGTATCTTTTGATTTAAAACTATATGCTTCTATTGATATGATTAAACTTACCAGCAGTAAAAATATTCTCATTGTAAAAGGTCTTAAAATACAGCTTATGTGGAGATAAAAGTTAGCAAAAAGATTACTTATTTTGAAATTATTATTTTCTCAGCAAAGGTCTGTTTTGTTCTTTGTATCCTGACAATATACACTCCTGAAAGGAGAGTTGATCCCCAATTCAGATAATCGTTATTAAATGTTGAATTCATTAATAACCTTCCTTCCATTGTATACAAATTGACAGTGGTTTTTTCAGCAGAATTGAAATATATCCCATCAGGCCTGAGTTGGTAAAATGGCAGTTCCGGCTTATTTTGCTCAGCCTGCGTCGAAATCAGGTGTCTGATGCTAACCACACTGGTATCGACAGCCACTCCGGCAATGTTGAGGGCAAGTTCACTGGGGGGTGCAAGGTCAACATATTCGATCGTGAGCTGAAGTGCATGCTTGGCATCAAAACCCAATGGCCCGCTGCCCCAGATTGCCTTTAAAGAGGCAAAAGGTAGTTCAAAATCCTCATACTTACCGGAACATGTAAAATATCCGCCATAGCCTGCGGCATAATCAGCAAGTTGTGCTTTTGTCCTTAGAAATATGTGGATATTTTTACCGGCAGTTCCCTGAGCTCCAACCACCAGCTTTTTAAAGGCAGAAAGATCTCTTTCGACACCAACTTTTGCAATCTCCCATGCCTGTGCAGTTGTATCCAGTGAACGGTCAACAGGAAGAAAGTTCATCACAAAACCGGCTTCAGCACCATCTGCACCCACTTTACTGAACGTTTTTATGATACTTTTCAATTCCATACCTGCTAAAGGATCTGGCATGTATCCCGGGGCAATGTCTCCATAGGTACCATATTGCAAAGCCATGTCGAAAGAACGGTTTGACGTCAGCACCTTGGTCGAATTTGCCTGATCAGCTGCTGAACGTGACCAGTTATCGCTAAAAGCACTCCAAAGGCCGCCTTTCAGGTTCATCCCGATGTTGCTCATATCGTCGATTATCTTACCTGATCCGGGATAGGCCGGGCATTGGGTAATATCGGAAACCTCACCGTCGTGAATGGCTTTTATCAATTTCCATACGGCATCTGAAGTCCATGGGTGAATATTCGTTCCATTAATCACATCAACTGGAGTATGAATATCCCATAATGAAATCCCTGTTGTGTACTGCAGACAATTGTGAATAAAATTCAGGTTCTCAATATTGGATGTACCTGTATTGTTATCATTTCCTGCCCAATTATTGACCCACATAGGCATTCCCATGAGGACTTTCTGTGGTTCAATACCAGCGTTAATAGCAAAATTCTGCTCACCCTGGTAACTGATGTCTGTCGGACTGCTCCAGTAAGAGGAAGTATAGCCCATAGTATGAATAGCGTCAATCCTACCCTTCCATGAACTCCACCAATTAGGTTTTGGTGCTCCATAGTCGTTCCCCGGGTATGAATCGATGGTACAAATCTTGCCTCTGACATGAAGCGAGTCGCAAAGATTATTGACGAATACAGCATATTTTATCTTGTCATCATTCGTAAAAGGGCCACCCTGGGCATCTTCTCCTTCGAAATCGAGATCTATCCCTGCCAGATCATACTTATCCACTTCAGCAAGGAGATTGACAATCATAGTACTCCCTTGAGTGCCATAGCAGGCTGACTTTACGAGGGTCCAATCGAAGCCATTATAATTGTGCTCTGTTAATCCATAATTGACTACGGTTAATAATATTCCTATATTGTTTCTTTTCCCCCAATCGGCGAACCACCGAACATCGGCATCGGTAGAATTAGTCAAGCTAACAGTACTTTTGGAACTGATTTCCCAAAACTGCAGGCCCACCCTTGAAAGGGCACTTTTCACTGAGATACCACCGTAAGAGGATTCCAAAACAATTTTTGATTCTTTGATATAGCTGGACGAAACCCAGGTCATAACATCGTATGCTGAAGCCTGGCCTGAGAACAGACATAAAAAAAGAATCAAGAGTTGAAATAATCTAACCATCCGAAATGGGTTCTAAAACTGATGAAACGACTGAGAAACGAATTCTAATACAGTAGGTAAAGCTTCACGCCAGTATGTCCAGTTGTGAGCTCCGTCGCGGATTCGGAATTCATGAGGGATATCTTTTTTGCGCATGGCAATATGAGCCAGACAGTTCCCTTCATACAAAAAATCGTCATCGCCACAATCGATATACCAACGGACAGCCTTCTTCTGGTCTTCAGGAATGTTATTGATCAGCTCAATGGCACTCAGATTACTGAAGTTTTTGGCGATGTCAGCATCTGAAATATCAGGATATTGTTTCTTTAGATGTGAACTTGCTTCTTCCAGGGTAAGAGCTCCAACTGATGCACTTAAGGGGCAAGCCGAAGAAAACAATTCGGGATGATGAAGGGCATACATAAACGTTCCACCACCACCCATCGATAATCCTGAAATGGCACGATATCTTTTCTCTGCCCTGATCCGGTAAGTCTTTTCAATATAGGGCATAAATTCAGAAAAGAAAAAATCTTCGTAGTTCCAATCACCCTTAGGGCTGTTGAAATAACCACGCTGACCCGTGTTACCATCGGGCATCACAATAATCATGGCTGTACATTTCCCATCCAAGGTAGCTTTATCTGTAATGTGTTGCACTTCGCCAAACTGAATCCAGCCGGTTTGATCATCACCGGCACCATGGAGCAAATATAAAACCGGATAGCTGCGGCCCGAAGTTTCATAATCGGCAGGCAGGTAAATGGCATACTTCCGATCCATTTTAAGGATCTTACTTGTCATAGACAGATTGTCAGAAACTTTACTGCTTTGAGCCTGTAAAAATGAAGGGATGAATAAACACAATACAAGGATGGATAAAATTTGTTTTCTCATAGTTGGCTGTTATTTTAAGTTTATATATTTTGAAATCATATTATGCTACTAAATTAATGGAAACAGTTCTTGGAATATGAAAATAGTCAATCATTTTTCTGACTTTCTATAGATAGAATTCTCCAGCTTCATTTTCTGACTACCCTTTGCATTCGGATTCCCTGTGCCTGTAAAATCATCTATCAGCAAATCACTCACATCCTTACATTCGATCCCATGAGTAAAGAAGTCAGGCAGATCATTATTCCAGCTCAGGTTAAAGCTACGAATAGATAGATTATTTACGTTCTGAGCATAAATTCCCGGTATATCATGCTTAAACATTTTCATCGAACGTAGCGCAGCAGGCCGAAGATCAAAGTTGCCTCCATAATCCATAGTTTCTTTTCCTTTCCTAATGTGGAGCTGTACATTGTTGAATAGTATATTCTCCATTGGACTATCCTTTTGTCCATAGACCAGTATTCCCTGCTCTCCAATGGCGTTAATGTTGTTGAACTGTACATTTCTGATCTGTCCGGCCGCCAGCCCTGAAAAGCGGGATACACCGGATAAATGAATCGGTTCGCCATGGCCCCACCATTGTCCGTTAAAAAGACGGGTTTCTATGATGATATCGGTGAAAATCAAGTCTTCGATGTTACTGGCGTCATGTGCAAAAATACCAATGCCCCGTTGTGAATCATAGATTACAATATTGGAAAAGGTACATCTGCGAATGGGATGCTGACCATATCCAATACGGATGCCGACTGAACTGGATTTAAGCTGACAATTGGTAACCGCCACATTTTCTGCATATACGGTCTTGTTGCCATATAAATGATTGTCCTGCTCGGATGAGTTATAGCCCGGGACTTCGGTATCTCTGGAAAAGCCAGTCACTACAATGGCATCGTCGCCGGCAATAACGTTACAGTTTGATATTCGGATATTTCTTGAGGTAGAGCAATGAATGCCGTCATTATTTGGCACAAGCGGATTGTTGAGAATAGTAATCCCGTCAATAAGCACGCCGTCGCAATAATTAAAGCGGGTGGCCCAAAACGGGGTATCCTTAATGGTGATACCGGTAATTGAAACATTGGTGCAATTGAAAAATGCAAGGCATATCCCCGGATTGGAAATTCTCACAAGCGGGCCATCCGTAAAGAAAGTCCCCTCGGGCATATAGTTATCCTTTTGACGGATAACGCTCTTATCAAACTCAGCAGAACCTTGTGTCTTATCAGGCATATAAAACTTTGTGCCATTCCCATTGATCGTTCCTGATCCTGAAATAGCTACATTGACCGCATCCTCACAATAGATCAATCCATGCGTTATATCGCCGACAGTGTAATCCTGAATATTTTCGCTCCCTGAAAGTTCAGCTCCCTGTTCAAGATACAAGTTCACATTACTTTTAAGAATGAAACTGCCAGTAACAAATATTCCGGTTGGCACAACTACCCGTCCACCCCCTGCAGTATAGCATTCATCTACTGCTTTTTGAATGGCAATGGTTGACAGTTTACCTTTAAGTGCACCAAAATCAAGGATGTTGTAATCATTTGCATCGACCGGAAATTTAATACACAGAAGGAAGAATAGTAAAACAAATCTAGCTTTCATATTGATATTCAATGAGTAAAATTAATAATATTTCTTTTACATCTGATACCTCGATTCAAATGAATGACTGCCTGGGTCTGCTTCAAATAAGTAATATCCGTAACGATTGGCAATGAATTTCATTCCTGTAGCAATATGATTTAATCAAACAATGATTCATCCAATGCGCAATTAAAATTGGCCGCAATAGCCCGTAATTGGGCATCGCTCAGGGTCTGCTTCACACCCCCGGCGGCCATGACACGTAGACAGATCTCAGCAGCTTTTTCGGCCACATCAATACGGCCAAAGGCTTCGTCCAGGTTTCTTCCACAACCACATATCCCATGAAACTGCCAGACGGCAAGGTTTCTTCGTGATATGGCATCAGCAGTTGCTCTTCCCAAATCCATGCTTCCGGCCATTAACCATGGCAAAAATTCAATTCCCTGCGGAAAAACAACTATACATTCGGCATGACTCTGCCAAAGCAACTTGCTCAGACTTTTGGTATCCAGGTTGGCTACCGCATAAGTTAGAGCAATCACACTGTTTGGATGCGTATGAATGAATGCAAACGACTGGTTATTTGATTTTTCTTTGATCCGGCAGTGCGACAACAAGTGAGATGGAAGCTCTGATGTTGGCGCTCCAACAGGTTCGTAGCCCCATAGCAACTGCCAGGATTCCCCGGTTTCGTCAATCTCGATGACTCCAATATTTTTCTCAGGAAATACCTCAATGTTGCGAAGAAAACGGCCCGTTCCGGTTACAAGGAATCGTTCACCTGCAATTTTGGGCATTGCCATAGGTAGCCGGAGCATCTCCGATTTGGGCATAAACTCATCAAAAAAGGCATAATTTTCCTCGTTCAACCTCAGGCTGATATTGCCTCCATTCGATTCTGCCCATCCGCGGCGGGCCATATCCCCACTGGTTTTCTTTATTTCGTCGATTAGCTTTTGCATGACTAGTTCAGGTAGTTATATTATTTTTTATTCATCCAGTTCAGCCACAATCGCAGACTATTGGTCCATGAGGCTACATGTTCATTGTTGACTGCCAGTCCAAATCCATGTTCACCCTCTGATAATATATGCAATTCAGCTGGGATCTTTTTCTTCCGAAGCGCCTGATACATAAGGAGTGAATTTTCAATAGGAACACCCGAATCATTGTCAGCCTGGACAATAAATGCCGGAGGAGTATTATCCTGAACCTGCAGTTCGTTGGAATAATAACTTACCAGATCCTTATCGGGATTCTTTCCCAAAAGGGCCTCCCTTGAACCGGTATGCGACCATTCGGCAGTAAACGTAATGACAGGATACATCAGGATCATAAAATCAGGACGACAGCTTTTCTGCTCCACCACATCGGTCGAATTCTTGTCCCCTAAATCAAAATGAGTCCCAAGCGTTGATGCAAGATGACCTCCTGCTGAGAAGCCCATAATCCCAATCCTGGTAGAATCGATGTTCCACGCTTTGGCATTCGAACGTACAAGACGCATGGCGCGTTGGGCATCCATTAGGGGCGCCTTATGCGGTTCGATTGTATTCCCATATGTAGGCAGACGGTACTTCAGTACAATGCCTGCCACACCAATTGAATTGAGATATTTGGCAATATCGGTCCCTTCCAGGTCGTAAGCCAGTACCCAGTAACCACCACCAGGGCAAATCACCACTGCCTGCCCCGTGGCAAAGCGCTTGCTGGGCAGATAAACGGCAATGTCAGGATCCTGAACATTACTGATCAGGACGATGTCCGATTTTTCTATCTTTTCTTTCTGTCCGGTATTCTTCGAGTTAGGGATTTTACCTTGATAGAGGGGCAGGACAAAGTCTTGTCCATACACTAAAATATTCAGAAATAACAGTAAAAACAGAACAGTTGATTTTAGGAACACTTTCATCGGTTAAATTATTAAGATTAGTTCATCAAATTCACATTATCAAATTCGGTTTAAGGGAACCTTCACCTGAAATCATTCCCCAAGGACTGCAATTCTATTTCCTGACAGATGCCTGATTGTCAGAACTCCACCTTTCTCCATCGGCTTCCAGTTCCAGCCTTCCATATCTGTCCGATCTGTTTCCTGAATTTTCTTTTTATTCACTAGGACTGCACCTGGTTTTTGCGTTAACCGGATAATTTCAATTGATTTTTCATCAAATGTACGGTAATTGATTACAGTAGTTTTTAACTCACCAGCCGATACATCAGACCAAAAATACTTATTGAGATATGGTGGATATTCCATCAACTGAATCACTGAAGTGGTACTTAGCAGATGATTTTGACTGTCTGGTGCCAGCTCAGGCAAATATGACATTGACCGAAGGAAATGCCTTACATAGTCACCATAACCATCAGTCATCCATACTTCGTCTCGCGGATAACAGTTTTTACCATCATCGTCAACCATATAAGTTGCCCAGTTGAGTTGACGGATGGCATTCTTTACCATCGACTGATCACCGGTAAGCATTGCGTATTGCAATTCTGCCGATGCCTGTCTCGAACTGTGACTATTGCCCGGAGTTTGATAGGCCGTTTGCTCATTCACCACAATAACACCGTATTTTTCCCATTCTTTATTCCCGAGTGTCCGATATACCCAATTGAAAATTTCCTTAACTTCTGATTTCCAATTCGGGAAATATTCCTGATGATTCATCATAAACTGTGCAAAGGTGACAGCATTAATTTGTGTATCACTCCATCCGGGAACATCTTCAAAAAACGGCCCCCATTTATTTGTTTTCAGCGGATAGCTCTTCATCCAGTTCAATAAAATAGTAAACGATTTCTTGTAATTCTCATCATCACCAACCTTTAAATCTATCAGATTCAGAAACAACTCCATGGTTCCCGACCAGTTACTGGTATAACTGCTTAACTGATCCTTTTTCCCGTTACCTGTATTGTTTTTTAACCGTCCTATTTCTCCCGTGATGGCATTCACTTTAAATGGCAGGGGCGAATTGTTTTCATCTCCATCCTTGATCTGTTTCGATAGGGTATTGGCAATTTTTATGGCTGAATCCAGATAACGTTTATCTGTAATATTCGGATAGGTCGTGGTAGTCGTCATTTTATACAATTTCACCAATTCAAATCCAAACGAACCAGCTTTGTCGGGTTGTGTAAAGTCCTTTCCGATTACCATGTCGCCATCGTAAATTCCTGAATAGATCAAGGTATTGTATGGATAGGGAATATTTGGCCAGGTAGCATCAGCAGGCGAAAGTGAATGCGTGAGGAAATAATCGACTATGTATTTCATTTCTTCTTTCACAGCTTCATGGCCTGAATAACCATAAAGAAGATTCCACGATGATAATGCCATGGAAAACTGATCGCCACCAATACCGCGCCGGTCGTTAAAATCACCTCTCCAAACCTGGTGGTTCATATAATAAGGCAAACCGTTCTTGTCGGTTCGCATGGTATTCCAGAAATTCCACACTTTCTCTATTACGAAATCATACGATTTTCCCAAATCAGCCGAATACCATGGCAGAATAGTCTGATCAGCGGAATTCAGATGAATGGGATGGTAAAGCAGTTTTTCTTCAATTACTGACTCTTTTACAGTTATTTGTGCATAAACAGGAACTGTTTGCTGTAGGATTAATAATCCATACAGGAATATGAAGATTGAAAACCGGACTATCATATTTTGAATGTTTATTAGAAATTATTTATTGTAATATCCTTTATCCATCAGGGGAATGAATCCCAACAGACCTCCCCATGAATAAAATGCATCGCTGTTGCTGACATCCGCGCCTGCACCTGTAACCGAATTGTAATTTTCGTGCACGTGCCTGTTTTTCCTCCATTCGTTCAGGAGAAGTGCAAGCGACTTATCGACCAGCGCTTTTCTTGCTTCCGGCAGCTTATAATTCCGAAGTCCCATATATACCAGAAAATTCATAGGGGCCCATATGCGGCCTCGCCAATAGCTGTTATCCCCAAAAGCCGGGTCATTCCTTGCAATTGATGGCATCATCCAGTCACCGTAAAATTCATTTGGATTCATAAAATGTTCTTTGATCATCCGCTCAGCCTGTTCCTGTGTGGCTACTCCCGCAATTAAAGGATAGAAATTTGTAGGAGCAAGGTGCTTGCTGAATTCATTCCGGTCGGTATATTTATCCCTGAAAATACCACTCTTCTCGTCCCATAGCTCCATTAATTTCTTTCCGTATTGAACAGACCTTCCTTTCAATTCTTTCGCATCTTCTTCCTTTCCGAGAATAAGTGCGATCTCCGACAAGTAATTGCAATCGGCCACGTATAGTCCCATCAAACCAGCATCGGCCAGTTCCAGTGTATGATTTTTGGTATTAAAGCCGGCATCTTCAAAGAGTGGAGAGTTGTCAAGTCCTGATTCAAGCATGGCTGCACCTTTTGAATTCGGATGATCCATTCCATTCGGATGAGGATCGGACCCCCAGGATAGAAATCCCTGGTTATTGCGATTCTTATCCCTCCACCGGTTCCAGGTCAAAAGATTATCATATACTGCCTGAAGAAACCATTTCTCCTGATACCTGTCGTAGATGAGTTTACAGACCATGCTCCCAACAGGTGGTTGCGAACGGTCGAACGATTTTACCCCAAATGAGGCATCCACGTTGGGAACAAAACCCCTCTCGGTAATACTGTTGGTTATGGCAATGGCATTGGAATAAGCCAGATCTTTCTGGTCCAGTGACAACATGAGTGCGGCAAAATAGGTGTCCCAATCAAAAATGATGTATCCGCCCCATGCCTCGTTCCATACCCGGCTCACCGAAGTGATGGCACGTTTATTCTGTGCATCGTAAAACAGGTTCCACGACAATACCGACTGCATAGCTTCATAAGCCTCAGCCAGTTCCTTGTATTGATCCTTACCCGATTCAAACTTGTGCTTTTCCCTTTCCACGATCACTTTGATTTCCTCCATACTACGCTCTTTACCTGTATAAAATGCGTTTTCACGATCCGATTCAAAGCATAAGTGAGCTGTAGGCAATGGAAATCTTAGATCTATAGGTTTATTGATACTGTGAATTATGATCTTCCCTCCCGAGTACCCGGGATCAGCTTCTATACGATCGGTCTTGCTGGTTATCTTCCCTTCCGACTGATTCCAGAGGATTCCCGCTTCAAGTATCAGGCAATGCGGTTTCGCTGGCAGACTGTCAGGGGTTACCAGGATCAACAGGTCCGCTCCATCATGAACTGCGGTGATCGTTGACTTCATTCCGGCCCACTTTAGTTTCATCGAAATATAACTGCCATCGTATGCATGGGCTACGGGAGTGATTTTCTCCTGAAAATTAACATTTGTTCCGGTGATGTATGCCTGATCCACCCAATAAGGACCACCGCCCTTTTTCCTGTAGGTGACCCTGAGCGACAAACCCTCGGGCATTTTAACAAAGGATAAAAGATTAGGGTTGTTCCAGGTATTCCATCCCTGGAGTATGTTTTCCTGAAGCATATCCTGATTCCGTATGGGTTCCTTGATCCTGGAATTGCATGATACAAATAAGACAACAATAAATATCAGCGCCAAATACTGTTTTGATTTCATGTCAGGTGTTTATAGGCAGGCTATTTAATCTTAAAATCAACGGTATTACTTAACCTTATTTTTGCACTTTCCAGGTCAGTCAGCCTCTTGCCCATATAAGTCAGGTTTTCAATCTGAATACCCGATACATTCTTCTCCTTGTCAAATCCGTGAAACACCGAGAATGGCATCAATCCGCCAACGACCTGTATATTCTTAAACAGGATATTACTCACCTTTCCCCTAAACTGACTGTGATAAACCTCTTTTCCTTCCGGTATTTTCTGAACTCCGTCCCAGGCTCCCCACAGATAATTCTTCTTGATAAACTCCGGATCCTGTATGCCGTCGGGTCCCCACCTCGAAAAGAAGATTGCCACATCGATCAGCTTTTGCCGACTGTCCTCTACCCGGATATTGTCGAAAATCACATCATGAACATGTGCCTGCCCGGCATTGTGAATACTCATGGTTGCGCCATCTTCTACATGAATGACGTCAATATTTTCAAAACGGATATTTTTTACCTCTGCAGAATATAATTCAAAGCCGATCTCAATGCCATTGCCCCAGATCGAATTCCAAAACACACAGTTCTTAACCAGGATGTTATCCGTAGGCTGGTCAGCCGGGTAGTCGCCTCCTGATTTGATGGCGATGCAGTCGTCTTTGGTATGTGCAAAGACTCCGTCAATGACTACATTGGTACAGCGAAAAATGTCCATCCCGTCGTCACTTCCACTCTCACTGACAATCTTAATGCCGTTTATCTTTACCTTGTTGCAGTGGAAAAGTGCCACCTGCCAAGTGGTTCCGTTGTGCAGATTGATGTCTTCAATGGTGATGTTCTCACAATCCCTTAGATCTATGAACCGGTTGTCACAGGCAGGATTGTCTTTATTCAAAGAACCATCCATAATTCCGCGTCCGCAGATACGGATATTCTTTTTCCCTTTGGCATACAGGTAGCCCTGAACCACTGCTCCGCCCTCGATATAGACCGTCTGGTTATCCTGCAATTCAAGCTTCACATCTTTGTAAAGCTTACCTCCTTCAAACCAGATTACATTTTTATCGGTCTTCAATGGACGATTCACTTCGGGCTTCCCCGCCAGGATAAACAAGGGCTGCTGCCTGATCCGCCCGTTTAATTCCAGGCTAAGGTTCTCGGGCTGTTTCAGTTTAAAACTGAATGAATTGTCGCCCGTATAGCTTGGTTTCAATTCAGTCCGCAATGGTCTGATATCGACCCAGCGGACATCGAACATGGTATTTACTTCCACATTTACCTCTCCTGAAAAATCAAACACGGCATAGGAAGCAATTGGGGTATCGTAAACAGGCACTGACGTTCCGTTTACCTTTACCCGGTAATAGCTATCCGATGCAAAGCCTTCAGGAGCCTGCCAGGTGGTGACCTGTGAAAATACACTACCGGCAAACAGTATAAAGCAAAGAACAAATAAGGATTTCATAGGTTAGGATTTTGTTTAGGTTTCTGATGAGTAGGTTTCTTCGGATTAATGTTTGATAAACTTCGATGAATAACAACTGCCATTTATCCCTATCGCTTTAAGAATATAAACACCCGGCTTAAAGGTCGTAATATCGAGCGATTGGTTTACAGAATCCGTTTCCTGTTTCAACAGGACGCTGCCGTTCATATCGTATAGTTCAATTTTATTTGTATTTCCAGGTAATACAAGATTCAGTTTATACCCTGCAGGATTTGGATAGATCCCTATCCCCTGCTGTTCCACTGCAAGATGAGTTTCCGTTGAAGTAATGTTAAAATCACCGGCATTGATGACATAGGCGCTTTTAAACTGAATGGCATTCCAGGCACACAAGTCACGCGTAACGCCTGCTGTAGCATCAGTATAATTTTCCGAATACCAGGGCAGGCAATACAACCAGGGTGCAAAGGTCGGATCGTTAAAGCTTCGTGCCTCATCGGGCAATCCTTCCGATTCGCATAAAGCCACCATTTTGGTTGATGTGATGGCTTTCATCACATTCCAGGCATCCCTGTAGGTCTTCCCGGTACTGCTATAGGTCCCTCTGACTTCAGGATCGAAATCATATAAATCGATACCTGCCAGATCACAAAAAGCATCGCCCGGATAGAATGCCTTGCGCCGTGCAAATTCGGAGGTCTGGTAGGGAGGCCAGCTTCCGCCATCACACAATACTCCAGGGTTATAAATCCAAATGAGGTTATGGCAGCCGTGGTAATTGATGATCCGGTCCTGCAGTATCTTGTATAATTGGGCCGTTTTTGTGGGATCTGTGGTACAGGTCCACCAAAACCATCCACCATCAATCTCATGCATCGGACGGAAGAGGATAGGTATAGGTATACCATTTTTGTCCACCAGCTTCTTTAGAAAATTAACCACATGGTAATCAATATCCTCAATCATCGTGTTGTATAAGGCCGTTCCGGGAGTGACAATGTCGCTCCACTGCTGGGCGGTCATCATCTGTGAAACTCCGTTGGCATTCTTTCCCCATGCATCCCGTGTATATACACCGTTCACTTTACTTGAAGGCATTTGCCAGTGCCAGTTTAACTGGATAATCTGCCCGCGGCCGTATGCCGTTTTAAAACCTGCAATGTTACTGTTCCAGGTATTGATCCAATTCTGATCGGTTCTGCTGCTGTACCAGCTGTTCATATCCTGTCCCCAGATGGCAGGCGTCTTTCCGCTGCAGCTAACCACTTTGGCATTGCCTCCGAACTGTGTTTCTGTCCAGCAGCCTGTAAGCATTTTCTGACCATAGACTGATTTCAGGTAATTCCACAACTTGACGGTTTCAGCTGTCGCATTAGGATCGAGCAGTAAGGCCGGATTAATATCCTTATAGGTCGCAGTTATTTCAGTGACTGCTTCAGGCATAGTCAGAGTAGAAATCGCTAAATTGACATTTGCAATGGCGATCGACCCGGTCCAATGATCAAATACCTTTCCTAAAGGTGCAGGGTTTGCTGTTATTGCAACAATAGTTCCTGAATTATAAGAACCACTTCCGCTTCCATTATTAACTGTAAATGAATATTGGACACAAACACCTGTGGTAACCGATACACCGTTGCTGGCTATTGAAGTATTACCTGCAACATCCCTTGCTTTAAGGGTAATATCTGGATAGATTGTATTACAGGTCAGTCCTGTAATGGTGTATGTTGTCGTTGTTGTTGAAGCCTTTAATGTATTTCCAAAGTAAATATCATATCCTGAAACGCCAATGTTATCTGTTGAAGCGTCCCATGACAAACCGAACGAAGTCTGAGTCACATTCCCGAATATCAGGTTAGCCGGTGCATTTGGTGCTGTAACATCGTTATCGCCAATCGTAATGTAGTCAATACTGGTCCATCCCCAGCTTTTCGAAATCGTGATGGTATTACTGCCTGCTTTCAGGCTGATATAACCGTAATTCAAATCCTGCCACGTGGACGATGTTCCGATAAAGGCGGTATAGGCATTGGGCCCACCATTGATGGAAACATTCTGGTCTTTTTCGCAGGCTCCGCAACTATTCAGGAACCTGATCACCAGCGGATACGATGCTGTTGTGGCAACAGTAACGGTAAAGGTGATCTGATCGCCGTCGGCATCCATCGTTCCTCCGTCCATATAGCCTGTTCCGGAATAACCGGGAATCGTTTTTGCAATACCTACTCCTGTAAGAATGGCATCTTCCGCCTCGTATTTGGTCACGGAACCTGTGTTCCCCAAAGAAAAATAAGGTAATCCTATAAAAAGGATCGACATAAGACATATGATTACAATAAAAGAAGTCTTTAAAGGCATGTTTAAAACCCTGAATGTAAGTATTTGATTAGTTTTCATACTGGTTAAGTTCATCGCTTAAAGTTTTATATGTTGAAGGCATACCTTTTTATTTATCTATCGAAAACTCAAAATAATAGTGTTTTTATTGCCTGTACCCTTTAGCACAGCATATCCTGATTGATTGACCTGATCCAGGGTGACTGACACATTCTTTCCGTTGATTGTGGCAATTGCACCTTTCATCTTTTCAGGGATTGGCAGACGTAAGGTAAAACGATCGAATTTACCACTAGTTTTAATTTCAGCCCTTTTACTTTTGGGTTGCCATGTATATTCATAACTGACCTGATTTCCTTCTCCCCCATAACCCACAGTCACCGATGTCTTTTCGACTCCGGCAAAATACCAACGGGGCGAAATCTCCACTTCCCGAAACAAAATACCCCTGTCAACAACTCCGGCCAATCCTTCTATCAGTGCACTCACGAAAGCAGCCTGTCCCCATTCATTAGGGATCGCTTCCTTCTGCGCCGTACCGTCACCATTGACGCATCCGGGCAACTTACGGTTGTTCTTATTTAAAATCTGATCCATTATCCGGAGTTGTTCGATGGCGTATTTCTCAAATCCATTCTGGAAAGCCGCCTTAGTCAGTTCACCCCCTACAAGGGGTAAGACTGCTCCATTCATGTATTCGCCAATAGCATAATTCCCGAAATGTGGCGCTATAGGCGGATAAATGCCAAACCAGGGAGCCATGTCCGTGCTCTTCGTTTTTTCACCTATTTCCTGATAAGTCCTGATGATCGAGGCCGACATCTCTAGGGTGGCCACTCCACGATTCATTGAGTAGGTATTGGATAAACCGATTGACTGAATCGGATCAGTATGTATCTGTGAAGGAACCGGGTCTTCCGGAATAAAATGTGAATAAAACTTACCGTTCCAGCATATTGCGTTTAACCGCTGACGGAAAAGGTCTCCCTGTAAATCCCATTCGCTGGCCGCATCGGATTGACCTGTGGCCTCAAATAATTCTGCCAGTTGTTTGCAGGCCCGAAACATCCCACTGTTATCGCCATGCATGATACCTTTGGGTGTTGACTGCGTATTTCCAATGTGGTAAAGCAGACGATCAACACTTTTTAATGAATCAGGCTGTGAAGTAAAATCCCAGGTATCGATGGAATAGGGTCGTTTGACCAGCATGTTCTTAGCCGACCACCTCAGCGGATCGGTCATCTCGTATTTCATTCCCTTTACCAGGGTTGGCAGCCATTGTTTCAGATAAGCCTCATCGCCAGATGTTTGCCAGTAGGTATAAACCCCTTCAACCAACAGGTATTCCAGATCAGCCTCGATGGGCATCCTGAAAAAGAAATTCTGATGGTCCACATCCACGAAATAGAAATCACGGTCGAAACAATTGGTAAAATACAATTGTCCCACATTGTGATCCTTGTACGATTCCCAGTAATCGAAATACATCCCCTTAGGTGTTTGCCTCCCCATAAAGAAATCGAGGTAGCTGCCCAGATCTTTCTCCCAGTATTTATAAGCTTTCATGGTATGGATGTGATCGCGGATCCAGGAAACAAACATCAGGCGTTCCTTGCCATCGAGGGTCACCTTTTTCATTGCCGGATTTTCGTAGAGACTCTTTTTCAGGTCGTTCAGCATCACGCCGTAAACTCCAGAACCCTCGCCAAAAGTAGTCTGGGCCTTTAATTCGTTAATAAAGGAGAAGCAAAACAAAAAGGAACAAAGCGAAAGAAGGATCAGTCGGGATTTTCTCATTTCAGGTTGTCGTTAGTTTAGGCCCTAAATTTAGGAAAAAGCAATAAGAATAAACAGATAACACCACGTTTATTCTGAAATAACGGAACAAAGACAAACCTGTCAAATTTGAGAACAAATAAATTGGATTTGAAAATAAGAATTGCGGATGGATTACCTCCCTAAAGATGCCTCATTCCGGACAATATGTGCATTGAAAAATTATATTGATTTCAAATTACTCTTAAATTTTATTGTATTTTTTTATTTCGAAATTGTTTTCCATGTTAACTCAGCAATAAACACACCACCCTGTTTCAAGGTATGAAAGGGATGTGAATGATGGTTCCTAAAATAGGCGACATACATCTTATCACCATCAATAATAACCTCGGGAGCCAAGGCTGGCCACCAATCCTGCGGATACTTAAAGTCAGGAAAAATATTAGCCACTACTGGTTTACCATCAAAGTTCTTTGGATCATGTGATGCAACAACATTTGCCTGTTCAAATTTGAAGTAAAATCCATCATGATAGATAACAAAAGGACTTTCGGCAGTTACAAAATCATAGGATGAATGTATAATTGTTCTTGGTCTGTTTGGGGTTCCCATTCCTACCTCAACTGGTGTGCTCCATGGTCCTGTTAAATTCTTTGATGTTCTGACATAATCGTCTGTAAACTGACGATTCTCAAGTTTTATGTTTTTCCTGTCCGCGCTGGCATAATAAATATACCAAAGTCCATCCTGCCTGCGGTTGTCCATCACCATCAGATCACGCCCGCCTTCTCCGGTATCGAATAATACAGACGATCCATCCGGATTCAGGTATGGATGAAATTTGATACCATCATCACTGATTAATAAATAAGCGCTGCTGTTACTATTATGAAACATATAATATTTCCCATCGTCACATACACAATGCGGAGCGTAAAAAACACCTTCTGAATATCCTGCTTTGGCCGGAAAATCCTTGGTTGTAAAAAATATTCCTCTTTCATTCCAATTTTGATCTGTCAGTTCTTTAGCTTCCCAACGCATTAGAAAATGCCTTCCACCCGGGAAATTGGTATTTCTCACTGCTGAAACCAGTTGCCACATGCCATTGGCTGATTTATATATTGTAAAATCGGAAACCTGCTGATGATCTTTTGATGTGGGTTCTCCCGGTTTTGGTTTATTACTGTATAATCCGGCATCATAATCCTCATCGGCAATTTGCCACCATGATGAACTTACAACAGGAATCGTCCCGGGCAACTCGCTTTGAGCTCTTAATTCACAATTTGTGAATAATATTACCAGTGTCAGAGTTAAAATAAAATTCTTCATATTCAGCTGTTAGATATTCATTATTAATGGAAATCCCAAAGATTCGAATTTTCAGGTAGATTACTATCATTTCTAAAAGTAATTATAGAATCAAGTTCCTTTAATGCCTGATAAAATTGGTTTTAACTGACATAAAACGTCTTGAAATACAATCCGGTCAGGTAAACCAATAATAAAGAAAAAAGTAATAGATTAAAGTGTTCTGATACAATATTGTTTCAAATATACTTTTCATTATAGCGGAACTTGAACAAAATTCATTTTAATAAATGAGCTGATCCATTAAAGATTGGTTCCTAATACAACACTTATCAGAAGAAATCCACTATTATAGTTATTATCGGGTATGTGACTGCTCTCAACAAAAAAAATATACTCCTTATCCCATCTCTTTCCCGGCAGGATTGTTTCTTTTCTGTTTTTTACCAATGTTTTACCATTTTTTTATATAATTCGAATTTGTATCGAATTTGATAAAAGAATGGTAAGACAGAGGTATGACAGAGAACTAAATCATTACTATCTGGGAAGTTAAGTGAAAAAGAATTGCTACAGAAGAAACACCTTAAATGGTTTGGTTGAACTGCCTGAGCAATATATATGTAAACGGTTTATTGTCATTATTTATTATACTTAACTGTAACATTTTGAACCTCCGTCATTTTAAGTTTGAAATCAACATAGCAGGAGTTCTCCGTCTTAGAAATATTGAATTGTACATTCTGTCCTCCGGACATCACTGAACTTGCAGATGAAACTCCCTTTGGCAACAGCAGATGAACACTGATGTCTTTTCCGCTTCCGGTAAACTGTAGCTGCATATGCTTCTTGTCTGCGAAATTTCGGTAGCGGTAAGCCAGGTATCCCTCTGATGCAGCAAACCTTGATATTACGCTGACCGAATCAACCGAAGCAGAATTCCAACGGGGAGCCAGCCTTACTTCGCTATAAGCCAGACCACTGTTTTGAACACCTGCCAAACCTTCGATCAAAGCAGCCATTCCAAGTGCTGCAGCCCAATTGTCAGGGCCGCCAAACGATTCAGCTTTTGGTTTGATGTAATGTGTCTGATCAGCCAGGGTAATGCCCAAAACCACATAGATTCCTCCCTCCAATGGGGCATGAAATATAAGTTTGGCAATTTTCTTATCCGGTTTCGGATTATCAATTGCAGCCCAGCAGACTCCAACCTTTGTGCTTACCGGATTTGGTCCCGACCAGGCAACACCTGACCTATCCGTATTCAGGCTCGAAAACCACCAGTTGGTTACTTCTTTGCCCTTCATCAGGTATTGCGATGCTTCGGTCCCATCGGTATAAATGAAACTTATGGCGCCGGCAACATTACTGGGTACGTTGTCAGAGGAAGAATGAAGCAGGTAAACCGTTTTGGCAGAATCATTGATTGCCACTTCGGTTTGCCTTTGGAATCCCGGTAGTATAGAAACGGCGACAGCTGATTTATGTTGGTTAAAATCAGGATTTATCACCTTGAACCGGATATCATTAAAAGTCTGATCTCCTGTTGGCAATCCTCTCATATCATTCCCGGTGCGATTGGCATTCATCCATGGGAATGCGTCTTTCCCGCCTTTATCCCAAAGATCCATGTTTGCCAAAGAAGTCAAATCAATGGTTTTGTAATTTGGTTTTGCAGGCGGAGCAGGAATTGAACCAGTGTATGAAAACCAGATCTTGTTGCCGTGCTTTTGTCCTAGATCAAGTAAACGATACAGAATGTCGCTGGCATAATCTTCATATCCATTCTCATAAGCACCACGTGCCAATTCACCGGCACCATGACCAGCAACTCCGCCATTCATATATTGCCATTTGGAGTTGTGCAACCCAAAACCTTTTTCGAAAGGAGGAATTATGGAATACCATTCACCCGGTGAGCCAACAGGCAGGTTAGCTTTTAAATTGAGGTATGTTTTTATGATCGCCACATCCATTTGGTGCGGGATTCCCCGATTAATGGAGTACATGTTTCCCTGCGCAATCTGCGACTTTTCATCAACACCCAGATGCCTTATAACAGAAGGGTCTTCATCAATAAAATGAGTGAAAAACTTACCGTTCCATGAAAGTTTTATTAAACGGTCAAGTATGTCCTTCCCCCGTTGCCTGTAGAGGGCGCTTTTTGCAGCATTTCCGGCATTATCAAACATTTCAGCCAGCTGATTACATGCCTCGTAATAACCGGTATTGTCGCCAAAGAAAACGCCATACTTTGTTTTACCAGGCACGAGAACCATTGTGGGGCTGAGGTACGAAAACGGGGTGTATTCATCGTCAACCTGGAAATCCCATGAATCAATACAATACGGACGTTTCAGGAGCTGAAACCGCTTCGACCAACGCACACTATCTTTAAGACAATAATCAAGTGCGAGGGCTGCGCAATCCAGATTCTTCTTCATCCATTCATTGTCGCCACTGGCTTTCCAATGCTGATACATCATGTTCACGTAATTGTATTCCACATGATTTTCATTGGGCTGACGCACAAAAAATGCATCTTTGTCTTTCCTGAAGCAATTAATCGGTGAGTAGGCAGTTTCAAAATAGTCTGACTCTGTGCCTTTATTGACAAAACTCCAGATACGGCCATCCGGTTGCTGGGTTTCACGGAACAAATCAACCAGGTCGCGGCTATAAGGACTGAAGTACTTCATTCCCTTCATCGTATTGTTGTTATCCAATACCCAATTGACAAAATACCGGTATGTTTTTCCTTCCCAAACTACTTCCTCGTAACCCATAGGCGAATAAACCAGCATTCCCTTGTACAACAGCTTAAACAAGTCAGCAATCTTTCCGCCGTCATCTATCTTTGTTTCGGCGTCCACAATAAAAGAACAGGTTGCCAATAGCTTGCCTTTCGTATCTTTTAATTCGATGGTTTGTTTTCCAAGTGATCCGCCAACAGAGAAAGTAATTTCAGGAGCAGCTTTACAGGTCATGTACACACGGCCAATGCCATCAGTTACCGATAATATGCCATCAGTGTTGCAAACTACAGTTAATTGCTCAAGCGGATGAACAACTTTCAAATTGCTGACGACTGCTACTTTCGGGACAATCCCGGCAGAACAAATGAAAGGCATAATCAGCACGAATAAAGCGCCGATCATATAAATTCTGAGACTTGCGATATTCTTCATATTCATCAATATTATTTTATTACACCACAAATTTTACAGTATGCATTCCAGTTCGATTTATGTTTGTCATTAAAGGAGAAAAATGCTGTCAGATGAAAATATACTTTAGTAAAGTAAAAAAAGAAGAGGTCAATTATCAAATAATCAACCTCTTCAAAATACATTAATTTATTTCTCTATGGATAAATCTATCAATGTTGTTTAGTTAACGCCGTCATTGCGATTCCGAGTCCTTGGGAGAAGCAATCTGTTGATTTATAGATTGCTTCGTTCCTCGCAATGACGATGTCTAACTCGTTGATCAATAGAATAAATTAATCATTCCTCTTTTATGAATGGCCACTTATAAGCAACCCCATTTCAGGACATCATTTAACATTAACTGTTACCTTATATCTCTCCCCAGGGGCTAATCCTTTATAGAAAGTATAGGTTAGAGTTGTAGAAAAGTTGTTTACAGTCACACCATTGGTTTGTGGAATACCTGCAATTGTTACCTTCCCAAGACTGCCTGTCCAAACAGCGACGAGTTGAGTAATGTCCGTTCCGGGAAATACATCAATGGTGATCGTCTTTTTAACCGCATCAATTACGCCTAATGGAGCTGGAACTAAACCTGCAAATGTAAACCTGGAAACAGGGTTGTCAGAGGTAATTTGTAAGGTATAGGTCACCTCTGATTTATTTTGAGCAACTACTTTTATTGTCTTCAACCCGGTAGTGGACAGATCGTAACTCTTCATATCAGAGTATATTACATTGTCCAGGAAAACAGTACTTCCATATGAGGAAGTTAGGACCAGCCGGACAGAAGCCAGGTTAGTTGCAAAATTTGCAGTAAGACTAATCGTTTTGGCAGCTTCATCAACAACTCCGACTTCGCCATTAGCTCCGGTTCCCAATGCAAATTTGGTTATTGCTTTCTCTGTGAAGGAAGGGTATATGGAAAATTTAACGGTGTATTTCTTCTCCGTGCCATTACCCGATTTTATAGTGTAAACTACAGGTTGTGAGAAGTCATTAACTGTTACTTTGGATACCTGCAAAACTCCATTTACATAAGCAGATGCATCCTTTGAATCAAATCCGAAAGTCGCAATAAAATTATAATCGGTCACGACATCAGGAACAGTGAACAGGATTTCGTTATTGGGTGCAAAATTACCATCTGTGCCACCTATACTAAACGCATTAAACGAATTACGCTGGTCAACCACATTAACCTCAATGGTTTTACTGTTTCTGGAAAATTCTTTTCCAAAATTACCTGAGCTCGAGGTAACTACGGTTATATTGTATTTTCCTGCTGTGCTGTATTGCACCTGCAGCGAATCAGCTTTGTTAAAATCAATTCCTTTGGCTCCGTCTTCGCCCCAAACATGACCTTTGGTTCCATCAAAAAGAGTAAAAAACTCACCTGACCCGGTTGGAATAACATAGAAAGCAGCTCCTGCCAAAGCATTTGTCATCCCGTCACGTTGGAACGTAAGAATAAAACCTGGATCAGGAGTAATCATTTTTTCTTTAATACAAGAGAAAGTAATGATCAAAGTAAGCAGTACGACTGCAAATTTATATATGATTTTCATAATATAGTCTGTTTAAGTTTTAATTCCAGTTAATTACCAGCCAGGATTTTGTTTCAAAGCTCCCTTATTGGCATCAATATCAGCCTGGGGAATTGGGAAGCAATAGTTTTTATCCTTATTAAACGTATTATTGAAAAGTTTGGCAAGATCCATTCCGAAATTCGGATCCCACATCCAACGAACAATATCGTTATAACGATGTCCTTCGGTTGACAATTCTACCGCGCGTTCGTGAACGATTGCTGACGTACTTAAAGCCACCACTGCCGGCATTCCGGCCCTGTCCCTCACCCGGTTAAGAGCGGCCAATCCGGAACCATCTGCATCATGATCAACCTGATAGCAAGCTTCAGCATACATCAGCAATACATCGGCATACCGGATAACCCGTACATTAAATGGGGCAGAATTCGGCGATGATTTTCCAACAAACTGAGGAAAATTATACTTCTTTAATCCAAGAGCCACACTTGGCACCGGTCCTATATAAAGTTTATTCTGAAAAACAATTTCCTTTGCATCTCTGGCACTTTGGAAACCCCTGTTGTATCCTGACTCAGGTCTCCAATCGAGATAGTCTCCATCCAGATAACAGGTAGCATAAGCACGTGGATCCCTGTCATATCCGGCTGGTGCACCAACGGTCTCATACTCGTACCATAGAGTTGGATCAATTTCGAGATTCCGGTAACCCAAAGGAGACATATAGGCATAATTCAGATTTCCGCCCCATTGCCAACCAGGCAACCAGCCTGCAGCAGCGCGGTTATCGTCGTTATATTGGATTTCCCATACTGACTCTTTGTTATTTTCTGCAGGATAGAAAGTTGTACCGGCAACACCAGCTGCATTCATTGTGGGAACTGGCAAATAGGAATAATTAGAAAGCAGGGCAGCCTGATAATCTTCTTTGGTTTGAGCCAAAGGTTTTACCAAATCATATACTCCGCTATCAATTACCTTTTTAAAAGCAGCCTTTGCCTTTGTGATGTTTGCCTTTGCCTCAGGGGTACCACCTTTCCCGAATCGCAAATAATACTGGTAGTGCTTGTATAAAAGAGCCTTACCTAATGCTGCATTTGCTGTACCCTGGGTTAATCGGCCTACTTCTGAATCAGGCCATGAAGCTGGCAGATTCTCTGCTGCAAAAGTTAAATCTTCTTCCAGCTTGTTCCAGAACTGTTCAGGCGTTCCATTCTTCAATCCTACCAAAGGGTTGTATGGTACATTGGTTTCATCATAATAGATTGGTGCATTGAACCAGGAGACTAAATAGAAATAATACATTCCTCTTAATCCGGTTAATTGCGCTTTGTATTGGTTAAGTTTCGGTTGTTCAACTATTCCTTTCAACCGATCAATATTGGCAAGGATATCTGAAGTTCTGAATAACCCAAGATATAAAGTGGACCAGGGATCTGAGAAATCAGAAGTGTTAATAATCATCTGATCGAAACCCGATTTGGGAGTTTCGAGCCAAACATAAGGATCCAACTGATTCATCCGAAGCAAGTAGAATAGACCGAACATTCCGCCATGAGCAAATGGAGTATAGGCAGCATTTGTGGCTAACAGAAGATCATTTTCTGTTTTAAAAAAGGATCCTACATCCAGGCTGTTTTTATTCTCTGTATCCAGAAAACTATCTGAGCAGGAGGAAAATACCAAAGTTAAAATCAATATATATAGAAGATTTTTCATAGTCGTAATTTCTTTTCGAGTTTCTAATTAAAATCCAATTTGTAAACCACCTGTTAATGTACGTGGCATTGAATAACTGCCGCTGTCAGTTCCCCCGTTCAGCGGGTTACTTGAAATAAATCCTTCCGGATCCCGTCCTTTATACCCCGTAATACACCAAAGGTTCGAAGCATTGGCATAGATCCTGATACTTTCAATACCCAATCTGCTGCAGTTGTTTTTTGGAAGGGTGTATCCCAGTTGAATATCCTTCACCCTGAGAAATGATCCATTTTCGATCCAGAATGTAGAAATCCGGTCATTGACGTTTCTATTGGAAACATCTACCCGAACATAAGTTGTAGAAGCATTGTCAAGGGTCCAGTGATTTTGAGCAAAAGCATTTAACTTGTTATGATCCATATCCTGACTGTTCATACTTGACAAACTGGCCCTCTGAGCATTAAAAATCTGGAAATCACCTACCCCATAGAGGAAGATGCTGAAATCAAAGCTTTTGTATGAACAATCTAATCCAAGTGAGTAATTAAAACTTGGAATTGTTTTGCCAATTATCGTTTTATCCAGGTCAGTTACATCACCATCGCCATTTAAATCGCGGTATTTGATATCACCCGGCTGAGGAGTATTTCCTGCATGAGTTGCAAACTTATAACCGGTATATAAACCGCTGGCATCCTTTTGAAATTGTCCGTCAGCTCCTTTGGTATAATAAGTATCATTCAACTGAATAATGCCGTCAGATACAAAACCATACAAGGCTCCAATCGAATGTCCGACTATTGTCCGGTTATTTCCGCTTGTTATATCTGTAACAGGCAGGTAATTGACAACATTTTTAACTGTTGTGAAATTGGAAGTAATGCCATAGTTAAAATCACCAATTTTATCCCTCCATTGCAGTGACAGCTCAACTCCACGGTTTTCAATATTTCCTGCATTAAACCATGGATTACCATCCTGTCGGCCAAAAGCTGAAGAAATAGGCAAGGCAACCAATAAATCTTTATTTTTCTTCACATAGTACTCTGCACTTGCCTCAAGTTTGTTTTTGAACATATTTAAGTCAAGACCAAGGTTCAACATTTCAGCTGCCTCCCAATGAATCTCTTTGGAAGCCAATCCATAAAATACGTATTGAGCCCTTGCAATATGCTGATCGGTACCAAATACAGGAGAAAATGCAGTATTATCTGAAATCTTATCCAGATACTGAAAACCACCGCCAATATCCGAATTACCTGTTTGTCCCCAACCTAAACGTAATTTAAGTGCATCAATTTGCTTCACATCTTTTAGAAAATCTTCGTTTATTTTCCATGCTACTGATGCTGAGGCAAAATTCCCTCTTCTGTACGATGGGGCAAAAACTGATACACCATCAGAACGTAATGAACCGGTAGCAAAATATTTGCCTTTATAATCATACATGACCCTTCCTAAGTAGGATAACATCCGGTAATCTGAGCTGTAACCGGTTAAACTTGAAGATGCTGTTCCTCCGTTTGCCAGGGTATTAAGCTGTTCAAAATCGAAACCATTTTCAGCACCTGCAATATTATTGCTTTGACTCGAACGAATCTGGTTAACAACCGTTGCCTGTATATTATGGCCTCCATTAATTTTTTTATTGAATAAAAGTTGATTCTCAAAGTTTAAAGTGATATTCTCACCATAGCCTTCTGATAAAGATGCACTTCCCGGAGCACGGTTGCCTGTAAAAAGAGGTAGCCAGTATTTGCTTCTGTTATAATCAACTTCAGCTGCAGGTGTAACCTTGTACATCAGCCAATCTGTAAAATCAATCTGCAGGTAAACATTGGCCCGGGCTCCCAAACCATAGCTTTTATTACTTCCTAGAGTTGGAGCCGCAAGCTGATTCGGTTTATCATTTCCCAAGGTGTTGCTATAAACGGGTCCGGTATAACCTGAAGGTATAGCACCCTGCTGCAAATTACCACTTGCATCATCCCAGTAGATAGTTTGGGGTGATTCGAATCCACCTTTATAATACGAATTATAAATTTTCATCAAAGGCGATGCAATCAGATCATAAATGCCGGTTTGATTGGTGACCGGTGTTTCTCCAATATTATAATTCATGCTTACACTTTCACCCATCTTTACATGTTTCCCAAGTTTAAAGTCGGAATTTGCACGAATAGTATAGCGTTCAGCATTCGTCTTGATTACAGTTCCATCTTCATTAACATAGCCAAGTGAAACGCTGTAATTACTATTTTCACCGCCTCCTGCAATCGAAAGATGATAGTTTTGATTGAGTCCTGTTTTAAACATCTGATCCTGCCAGTTCGTACCCTGCTGCCATCCGGGTCCGTAATACTTTTCACGGAAAGCCTGGTCATACTCAGGTTTATCTCCTTTTAAAGCCGTGTAGAATGCTGCATATTGATCAGCATTCATCATATCATATTGCTTTGGTGCCAGATTTACTCCCATATAAGTGCTTAAGCTCACCTGTGCCTTGCCCGACTTGCCTCTTTTAGTGGTAACAATGATGACTCCATTCGAACCATTCGCTCCATAAATTGCAGTAGCTGATGCATCCTTGAGTACTTGCATCGTTTCTATTTCCTGTGGTTGAATACCACTGATATCTCCGGTTTGAACTCCATCAACAATATAAATCGGATCAGAACCTTTGTTGATTGAACCTACACCACGAATACGTATTGTTGCTCCGCCGCCAGGTTCACCATCTTGAATGACCAGTACACCGGGAGCCCTGCCCTGAAGCGATTGAGCTGCACTTGAAGATGGATTTCTGCTTAAATCTTTTGTTGATACTACAGCCACAGAACCTGTCAAATCAGATTTCTTAACCGTACCATAACCAATTACAACTATTTCATCAACACCGATAACATTTTCCTTCAGGATAACATTGATAACCGACTGGTTGCCAATCTGAATTTCCTCTGAGCTCATCCCTATATACGAAAAGACAAGGGATTTGCCACCTACAGGAATAGCAAGGTTATATTTTCCATCCGAATCAGTAATGGCGGCAACTGTTGTTCCTTTCACTTTCACAGTAGCGCCCGGAATAGGCAGTTTATCGATTCCGGTTACCACACCGCTAACTCTGGTAACATCCTGATCAGTCCCTGAAGGTACTGAACTTTTGGATGTAATCAGGATATGACGATCCATTACTTCATACGTAATGTTTGTATTTCTGAAAACATCATTCAGAACATCATCAATTTTACGGTCACTCATATCAATGTTTACTTTCTGTTTGAGATCAAGTTGTGAATTGTCGTAGAAAAAACGGAATTCACTTTGTTGTTCAATTTTCTCAAACACCTCAATAAGCGACGCATCGGTCATTTTTAGGTTCAGTTTAGTCATTTGCCCGTAGGTGGCAGCCGATACCTGAAGAAGACACACAAAAAACAGAACAAATGTGATCTTACTCATCAGAATTAGTTTATGAATGGAAGGATTCCTGAGGTTATCTTTCCATCCTGATTTTTTTTTCATAGATTTGAATGGTTTAGTTTATTAATTAATTCCAGCAATTAATTGATTTAATGTAATCCCGGTCAATCAGGATTAACCGGAGGCAGAGAATGTTGGCGCATTTTCTGTCTCCTTTAAATGTTTCGGTTGTTTCGGTTGTTCGGTTTCCTTTGTTTGGTTTCTATTGTTTGTATATTGGTTATTTTGATTCTATTGTTTCTTTTGTTCGGTCTTCCAACTTCTGTTTTCTGTCTTCCGTCTTCTATCTTCCATCTTCTATCTTCCACTTATCTACTTCTTAAGTTTTACATACAGTATATTTTTATTGAATTTATATTCTATTGGTTGTACCGATGTGCGACGGATAGCTTCCATGAATGTAAATATATTGTCGTTGATGCTGATCGTACCGGTATAGGTTTTCTTCTTCAGAAAATCATTTTCAAAAACCACTTCAATATTAAAGATGCGTTTAATTTTAAGCGAAAGACTTTCAAAGCTTTCGTCCTTAAATGCGTAAACTCCGTTTTCCCAATACTGAAAATAGGATGATTGTATTTTTTGTGTTGAAATGCTGTTGTCCTCTTTGTTGTAAATCAGGCTATACCCAGGATCAAGCCTGAATTCCGAACTGCCGTTTATCTCGCGTTCACTTTGAAAAGCCACAGAACCCTCAACGAGCGAAGTTTCAATCAGTTTATCTTCAGGATAGGCATTCACCGAAAACCGGGTTCCCAATACTTTAATCTTTTGTTTCCCTACTTTTACGACAAACGGGTGACTGGCGTCATGATGAACATCAAAATAAGCTTCGCCCGATAGTTCAACTTCCCGGTTACTGCTGAAGTTGCTTGCATATTTCAGTTGTGATTCATTGTTTAGCCAAATGGAGGTACCATCAGGCAAAGTTAACTTCATGCGGTTTCCTCTTGGAACAGTAATTTCCTGCTGGCTTACCAATTCAGGGTTTGAATTTTTACTGTACAGATAGACCATGAAATTGGTCGCCAAAATCAATAAAAGGATAGCCGCTGCTCTAAAAAGAGGTGAATTGTAAAACAATCGTTTGGGACGACTTTCGTAAACGGTAATACGACGTTTAATGGATTCCAGTAATGAATAATAATTCTTATCTGTTGATCCCGTGGAATTCCACAGATCACTGAGTCTCTGGTATATTTGTTTATTGACAGCTTTCCTGGAAAGCCATTCATCTACTTGTTTACGGTCTTCAATAGTATCTTCTCCTGAAATCTTCCGGGTAATCTGTGACCAAATTTTATCTTCGTCCATGCAATGGTTTATGTGTGTCTATTTGCATAAACAGTATTGCAAATTAAATCCCCTAAACAGGTTTGAAAATAATTCAGAAAAGGCAACTATTTGGCTTGTTTTGTTTCTTTCAAGTCAATGCTTTATAGTTTTGTTACACAGAGATTCACAGAGAAGTCACAGAGAACCACAGAGATAATTAATTAAATTTCAATGTTCTGTGTAACTCTGTGATTTCTCTGTGTACCTCTGTGTAATTTTAAAGTAAGTCATTATCAATGTAATATACATGCTAAATAGGGTCTGCTGAAAAACCGGGTGGATCCAAATAGTTACAATTGAAGCGGTATTAAAACCTGGAATTTCAATCCAGGACCGAAACAAAGGATTATAGCTTGAATGCTTTGAATTAGCTTTCTGACGTCCTGACGTTTAAATTGTTCTTGCGACTTTGAGGACAGTTTCTTATTCCTATTTCCCGAAATTGATGGATCAGATTCCATCCTGTCCTTGTATTGATTCTAAAAACCATTGTCTGTTCAAGGTTAATGTGTTGATTAGTTCTCCCATATATCGACTATCTAACAGGCTTTAAAATTATTGGAAACTTATTCATTAATTATTAGAAACCTATTCGATGATTATTAGAATAAAATTGAACTATCAACGAATAACCTTCGAATAACCTTCGAATAATCTTCTAATAACATAAAAGGGCATAGACTCATTGAAAGCGAGACAAAAGGGCAGAAGTGCATTGCATTTTTGGTCAGAAGTATTTTTGGCATAGCACACGACACGAGGTCGGTGCATAGATATTGAAGTTTCAATTCATATTCCCTTGCACTTATTTTAAGTTTAATGCGGTCATTTTATTGAAGCACTGAATATTATGAGTATTTCAGCAGACCCTATATATAGTACAAATGGCGGTCAGATATATGGGAGCGGGTGGCAGGCGGGTCCGGTTTTTATAGGTTCAATGACCATGAATATTGCGTTCCGAAATGTTTTAAAGAAGGAAATTCTTAACAATGATGATTTTCAAAATATTCATCGGCAAAGTCTTAATGGTTTGCCTCCAGATGCTTCAGGACAAAGCGGATTTCGGAATAACTGTAATCGTTGCCTAAGGCTGAACGGATTTCATTCATACTACGGGTCTTTTGTTTCTCGATGCATGCCATAATGATTTTGGTCTTTCGAGGTTCCACGAGGCGATTGAGTTCCAGTTCACCGGTGCCAACATAAAGAGCCAGGTGTCCCTCGATGGTAGAAAGGGCCATATAGCGTTCCTTTGCGATTTCAGCTATGGATCGCCCGCTTTGAAAGAGCCTAAAACTGGTTTCCTGGGTGGTCAGTCCTGCCGTTTCTACTTCTTTTTCAACGCCGACGGGTAAGTCCAGTCCATTCTTGCGACGGTAGGCAATTACCTGTTCGAGAATCTCCTTTCCAACCTGCTGCATACGGGTTCCGCCCATTCCTTTGACTGCTTTTAAAGCGGCCCTGCTGGCAGGCAGGGTCTGTACAATTTCGTGCAGGGTTTTCTGTGGAAGGACACGGCTGATTTCAACGTTTAGCAAGTCGGCTTTTGCATCACGCCATTTCTTTAGTAGGGCGTATAACTCAGGATGCATGGTGAAGCCGGAAGAACTGCCTGAAGACGGACCTTTGTAGCCGGTATCAGGTTGTTCGATGGCTGCTTTCGACCGTGTTTCCAAAAATGTTTTGATGTTAAACCCGGTGGAGCATAATTCGAGGCATACTTTTTTTGTTTGAATTTCCTTGCGGAGTTTATCGGCAGCTTCATTGAAACTCTTGCGGATGGCCTTATTGTCGGTATCAAAGGTGGCTTGCACAAAAGGCAGACTGATCACCTGTTCCAGTTTTGCGGAGAAATAGGCGGAGGCTTTCTTTACCCGTTCCTGAAGTTGTTCATTCTCTTCGGCATTGGGTGCTTGTGAAATCAGCTGGCGGATCTGGTGATCAAATTTTGCTGAAACCTCGATCAATTCGGTTTGCAGGGGCTGAGTCATACTGAGCAATTGAGGTTTCAGGGTACCAAGCAGCTGGGCCGAATGTTCCTCACAAAGCTTCAGCAGGTAATGAATCTGGCGCTGCATGGTCTTAAAATCGAACAGATCCCCCAACAGTTGCTGTACGTATTCTTTGCGCGACTGTTCAAGTTCGGCGGGTCCGGGCTGGTTTCGTTCCACATCGTCGGTAAACTGAATGACCGTGGTATCGTTTTTTACACTAAAATCGGCTATCGGGGAGCTGAGGACCAATCCTTCGAGCGTTTTGCAGCGGCTCAAAGCTACATAGACCTGTCCGTGGGCAAAGGAAGCCCTGGCATCGATGATGGCTTTTTCGAAGGTGAGTCCCTGGCTTTTATGAATGGTGATGGCCCAGGCCAACTTTAGCGGAAATTGTGTGAATGTACCGATCACGTCCTCCTGAATTTCCTGGGTAGACTCATTGAGGGTGTATTTCGCATTTTGCCATTCAGCCCGTTCAACTTTGTAGGGAAACGTTTCTCCGGGGCAAAGCACATGAATAAGATCATCGTCAATTCCGGTTATTTTACCGATTTTACCATTGTAGAAGCGTTTCTCTGTATCGTTCTTGACGAACATCACCTGGGCTCCGACTTTCAGATCCAGTTCGGGATCAGTAGGGTAGGAGTATTCAGGGAAATCGCCCTTTACATCAGCCGTAAAACGGTGAACTTTGGTTTTGAGGTGTTCCAGTTTGGCATCGTTTATTTGCTGCGACTGATAGTTGTGGGTGGTGAGCGTGATGTAGCCCTCCTTTTCTTCAGGATTAAAGCCAGGAATATATCGTTTGTTTAATTCCTGAAGGGTTTCCATATCCATGCGGTTTTCGCGCACTTTATTCAGTAAATCGATGAAACGCTGGTCACTTTGCCGGAAGATATGATTCAGTTCGATTCCTGTAAACCTGGATCGTTTCAGGGCACGGCTGCTGAAAAAGAAACAGGTGTCGTAATAAGCTCTCAGCATGGCCCAATCCTCTTCTTTTACCACAGGTGCCAATTGTTGCAGATCGCCAATCATGAGCAACTGAACACCGCCAAAAGGCTTGTACCGGTTTTTATACCGACGCAGCACTTCATCTATTCCATCCAGAATATCGGCACGGACCATGGAGATTTCATCGATAACAAGTAAGTCAAGGCTGCGGATAATGTTGATCTTTTCGCGGCTGAAGCGTTTAATTCCGGCAGCTACATTACCATCCGCGGGGACAGTCACTGGTCGCTGCTGGTCGGGATCAACCGGTATTTGGGGCCCGAATGACATCTGGAAAAAGGAATGGATGGTGACACCTCCTGCGTTGATGGCCGCCACACCGGTTGGGGCAACCACCACCATTCGTTTTGGAGATAGTTTCTTGAGGTTGCGTAAAAAAGTGGTCTTGCCGGTACCGGCTTTCCCGGTCAGGAAAATATTCTGATTAGTATATTGCAGAAAGTTAAAAGCAAGTTCAAGTTGGGAGTTTGATTCGTATTGCATTATTGGGTTGGGGTTTTTGCGGGATAATCTATACCAGCTTATTTGTCAATTGATTTGGGTTTTGTCTGTTATCGAACAAAGTAACCAATCTTACATTCTGACCAATAATCTGATAATAAATGGAAGTTTGGTTCGACAGTATAGATCTCCTTAGGTTCGAATAATCGTTGATTAATGGAAACGCATAAGGATTGTATTCGATTAATAACAGTCTTTTATCCACCGTTTTGCGAATTTGGTTAGTTCCTTTTGGGTCCAATTATTTTCAGGATAACCGATAATTAGCTTCAGATTCTTAAGCGCTTCATCAGATCCTGAAAACTTATAGATATTTTCCATAAATCTGACGGGCTGTTTCCTTTGAATGAAATTTTCCTTCTTCGAAATCTTTTAATCCTTTGTTAATCGAATTGAGTTCATCATTGGCAATTGCCGGCGAAAATGTTGCCGATCGTTTTGCTGATGTCAGCAAAACGATATCAAGAATTTGCTCATTCGTTTTACAGATCTTTTCATCCGGATCTTTAGAATCATCGAAAAGTATCATAACCCATCCGTTTGCTTTATCTTTAATCTGGAGTTCTGCCTGAATTGCAACAGGAATCCCGATACGGTTATTTCTTAGATTTGTTTTAAATTCAATTGCTCTCATGAGAATGTCTTTTTACAAAGGTAAAGAATTTCAACCGGATAATTTATCAGATTATGTGCACAAAATAGATGGAAGCGGAAAAAGTTCGGGGTAGAATATTGTTTCTACGAAAGGTCTAAAAATAAAATGTGCCACCAAATCACCAGGACTCCAAATTTCACAAAGGCTTGATATCCATTTGAAATGTTTGGAGATATTTAGTGCTTTAGTGTTTTGGTGGCAGGAAATATATTTTTCGGATTAGTCTCAATATTCAATAGTTTATCACTCATTTTAAGCGTTAAATAGAATCTTTATCGTAAATTAACGGCTTCAAATCCGGTGCTACAAAATCTAGTTATGACTGAAAGGTTGAACAATCGGGTTAAACTGTGCTTCAGGATATTTTCTAAACCTTGACCTATGATTAAAAAAAGAGTAATAAAAAGCCAGACTAACCAGAAGGCAAAGCCTAACCGGATTGGCACAATCTTTGGCAATATCATCCTTTTTCTGGGTGCACTTCTGATCATTTCATCTATGATATATCTGTTAGTCAACCTTGATAAATCCGATAAACTGGTTCGTTATATCTTGCCAGTTATTGTTGGCGGCATATTGCTTGTTCTTGTAAGTCTGTTAATTAATCCATGGCGACATAAGATGCGCCGGAAGAGAATCAAACTCTTCAGGTGAAATGCTCAATGTCTTAAGGTGATGATTATTTACGGTTTAACTTCTATACTTTAAAATGCACATTTAGTTTTATGAGAAAGTATGTATTAAGTTTTGTGGTTTTGCTTTTTAGCCTTGGGTCGGTTCTTTCGCAGCCTATTACCTCAGCTGAAATCGATCAGCTGGTTGAACGAACCCTAAAAACCTTTCAGGTTCCGGGGATGGCTGTTGCTGTTGTGAAGGATGGTAAAGTGGTTCATTCAAAGGGATATGGCGTTAGGTCACTGAATACGGGAATTAAGGTTGATGAGAATACTTTATTTGGCATTGCTTCGAATAGCAAGGCATTTACTGCCGCTACAATGGCGATATTGGTTGATTCAAAGAAGTTGTCGTGGAACGATAAAGTAATCAAATACATCCCTGAATTCAGGATGTATAATCCTTATGTGACCGAAGATTTTACGATTCGTGATTTGCTTACACACCGCAGTGGTCTTGGACTTGGGGCAGGCGACCTGATGATCTGGCCCGACTCGACTGATTTCATCCTAAAGGATATCATCTACAACCTGAAGTTTTTAAAACAAGTGTCACCCTTTAGAACAAAATTTGATTACGACAATTTGCTTTACATGGTAGCCGGTGAAGTGGTTACCCGCGTATCCGGAATGAGCTGGGAACAGTTTGTTGAGGAACAGATCATGAAACCCCTGGAGATGAATCATTCTGCAGCGTCCTGGTCCCGATTAAAAGATAAGACCAATGTAATTGATGGCCATGCCTTTGGAGATAAAAAGCTTCAGGTCGTACCCCGTCATGACCTAAGCCTGGGCGAATGTTCAGCGGGAGGAATCTATTCGAGTATTTCCGACATGAGTAAATGGATGATCACTCAGTTGAATAAAGGGAAATATGGTGAAGGGCTGAAAAATCAACTCTTCTGTGAGGTTTCTCAAAACGAAATGTGGAGTGCACAGACTAATATGCCTGTCCGGCCAGATAAATACGACAGTCATTTCAGCGCCTATGGATTGGGCTGGTTTCTGACGGATGTGAAAGGAACCAAACAGGTTAGTCATACCGGAGGGATGGAAGGAATGGTCACGCAGGTGACACTTCTCCCAGAACTAAAACTCGGTATCGTCGTATTGACCAATCAGGAATCAGGTGCTGCTTTTAGTTCGGTAACCAATACGATTAAGGATAGTTATCTTGGATTTGAACCCGAAGATTGGGTATTGCATTACGACACGCTGGTGGCAAGAAATGTAAAGGAATCGGAAGAATTGACAAATAAAATTCAGTCTGAATTGGACAATGTGCTAAACTCCAAAAATTCAGGATTCGATGCAACTACCTATGAAGGACAATTCAAGGATGATTGGTTAGGAACTGTGAAGATTTCAATGGATCATGGGAAACTATGGTTTCATTCTGTCCGATCTCCGCAGTTGAGAGGAGAAATGAGATATTATAAGGGAAATACATTTGTAATCAAATGGATAAACCGAAGTATGAATGCAGATGCTTTTGCAGTTTTCGATCTTGATGCTGAAGGAAAAGCAAACGGATTTCACATGAAAGCTATTTCTCCTTTAACGGATTTTAGTTATGATTTCCAGGATTTGAATTTCAGGAGGATAGAAAACCAATGACCACGGACTATCGTGATAAAGCTGTGTTTTTTGCATCTAAAGGTGAATTCAGAATTTGGTTGGGCCATAATCACCAGACTGAAGCTGAATTACTGGTTGGTTTTTATAAAGTTGGAACAGGCAAGCCATGTATGACCTGGTCTGAGTCGGTAGATGAAGCACTATGTTTTGGCTGGATTGATGGCATTCGTAATACAATCGATTCTGAAAGTTACTGCATTCGTTTTACTCCGCGAAATCCTAAAAGCAACTGGAGTGGAGTGAATATTAAAAAGGTTGAAGAATTGATCCGGCAGGGACGAATGCAACCCGTAGGATTGGATGCTTTCGAAAAGCGGAAAGCTGAAAAGTCGGCTATTTATAGTTATGAAAACAAACCGGAGAAACTCGATAATGCTCTGGAGAGCAAATTTCAGAAACATCGGGATGCCTGGAATTATTTCACCACACTGGGTCCTTCCTATCAAAGGACCTGTATATATTGGGTAATGAGTGCGAAACAGGATTCAACCCGTGAAGTAAGGCTTATGAAGCTAATCAGAGCCAGCGAGTCAGGTAAACGAGTATTTTAAAACAAAATCTTATTTGTGAGAAAAGCTTTGGACGATCCATAATTCGTCCTCCTATTTTGATTAGTTGATTTGAACTTTTTGACTATTCAAACATGTATTAAAATTACAACTAATTGTGTTTATATTTGTTAAAGAGACCCGAAGAAGTTTTGATTATTTGGCTTTACTGACAATAAATATCGTATTTTCATGTCAATTTGGGAAAATGACAAAACAGTTACCG